>Ga0247843_1000053_pt1 | contig 229449 bp, 179 predicted proteins | sample LaCruzMarch2017__FD_192420 | JGI IMG/M metagenome (GOLD analysis project Ga0247843, IMG submission 192420) | Freshwater microbial communities from meromictic Lake La Cruz, Castile-La Mancha, Spain - LaCruzMarch2017_8m | ecosystem: Environmental > Aquatic > Freshwater > Lake | place: Spain...
TCGATTTCGATTTCGATTTCGATTTCGATTTCGATTTCGATTTCGATTTCGATTTCGATTTCGATTTCGATTTCGATTTCGATTTCGATTTCGATTTCGATTTCGATTTCGATTTCGATTTCGATTTGTGGAGTCGGCTTTCCAGCCGGCGGGACCCAAACGATACGGGTGAACGCCCAAATCGCCCGGACCGCAAAGCAAACCCGCCGGGAAGACTCCAAAATCAACCCGGCTACGTTCCAAACCCGCCGGGACATCGCCCAAATCCACCGGGAACCTTTCCAAATCGATCGGCAAACTTTCCGAATCGATCGGCAAACTCTCCGAATCGACCGGCAAACTTTCCGAATCGACCGGCAAACTTTCCGAATCGACCGGGAACCTCTCCGAATCGACCGGGAACCTCTCCGAATCGACCAGGAACCTCTCCGAATCGACCAGGAACCTCTCCGAATCGACTGGGTGCGAGAGAACAGCCCGCCGCGATCGCCAGGAAGGCTAACCCATGCTTAATGGGTAAGGAGCGGCAACTTCACCGGAATGCACGATCTGTTTCTGAGTCACAGCAAAGCGGACGGTCACATTGTCCCCAAGATCGTCGAATCGCTCGAGGTGGAAGGATATGCCGTCTGGATCGACGAGAAAGCCGGAATCCTTGGCGGAGATGCGTGGGAGCGCAGTATCGCGCTCGCGGTGCGCCGGTCGAGAGCGGTGCTGCTCGTGGCATCGCGGAATGCATTTCATTCAGAAAATGTGGCGATGGAACTGCGGCTGGCCCGGAGATACCACAAGCGAATCATCGTTCTGGATCTGGAACGGATCGATCCTCCGGCCTCATTGACCTGGTTGAATGAATTCCATTGGATCAAAGTGGTGGACAGCGGTCAACACGTGGTCGAGCTGCGCGAGGTCTTTCCCCCCGATCATCCAACCGTCCCTCAAGGGGGATTTCCTTTCCAACGGACGTGGAATCCATCAGCCATAGAGTGGACCGCAGCTCTGTTTTGTGTGCTTGGCTCGCCGTCGGTGATCCTGGGTTGGGGGACGGGCGGAGCTTGGTTTCCGTGCCCAGGATGGGCTGCGTTGACCTCGGCAGTTGGACTGGTGGTTTCTATGATCGCTGCGGCACAACTTCGTCGAAGTGGGGCTGCCCATGTCCGCCGCCGCATCGCGATTTGTTTCGCGGTGCTGGCCGTGACGACCGGCCTTCAGTCGGGCGTGCGAGCCGCCGCACTGGCGGGAACGGCTGACTCTGCCGCGATTTGGGGCTTTGGACGGATGGTAACGCTCGATCCGCCGTTCCCCTCAAGGAATGAACCGGAATCGATTCCCTCGAAGCCGCCTTCAAAGGACGGAACCCCGGAGTCGGCAGGCGCTCCCAAGGATCGCCCCTTGTGGAAGCGGGTTCTCCGGCCCGATCTAGTCGTCCCCCAAGAGATGAGGCCGCTTCATCCCGTGCCGCTGTGGCGGAGGGTTTTGCTGCCCGCACCGTCTCGCTCGACATTGGATGCAAGGAATAGGCAGCCTGGTTCGATGCCGGACCGAAGGTCCGTCGGTATTGGGGTTGGGCGAGGCGCGCTAGGGAGCGCATCCCTTCTTTCTTCTTCTTTTTCCTTTCTTCAGTCGCGCGATGCTTTGAGCCAGGCGCCCGTCTGGGAACCAATTTCATTGATCAGGCGGTGAATGAGGCGGCTCTGTTCCTCGCTCATCCAGCCCTTGGCGAGGACCAGGCGCCACAGGATGCGGCAGCGTTCGAGGGTGATGTTGAGCTTGAGGAGGACGGGCGGGCGCTGGGCCCTTGGGACGAACCTGGCTTCCGCGATGCGCTCCGCCACGTCCAGTGCGGAGTTATCGAGGCGCTGGCCAAAGGTGTGGCGCTGGCATTTCGGGAGTTTCGCGGTATGATCGAGCGTCCAGAGGACAAATTCTTCAGCGATCGTTTGCACGGGTGGAGTCTAGGATATTGTCGCGGCGCGACAGAGTATGTTAGCCGTGGGTTTCAACCCACGGATTCCCGATGTCAATTTCCCGCGTCGCGGAGCGACCGCTCACCAGGATTAGGGTCAATCAAAGAGAAAACGTGGATCATATTCGACCCGATGCTTCTCCAAAAACGCCACATATTCCTCTTCGAATGTTCGCTTGGCGTGATGTTGGCGTTGCCCGGCGATGTAGGAGATCACGTCCGGAGATGCGGATGCACTCACCGTAAACGCAGCATATCCATCTTGCCAGCTAAACGCCTTGGGATCGGTCAAGCCCGACTGCTTGATAGCGGAAGATGAGCCTCCTTTGATTCGTTTTAAGGCCTCGGATACCGACATTGATTTTGGAATGTCCAGTAGCAGATGCACATGATTCTCGATCCCTCCCACCCGGCGTGCAACCATTCCGTGGGTCTTGGCAGTGGCGGCCAGGATCGCCCAGACACGTTCTTCGATCTCCGCACGGATGAGAGGTTGGCGATGTTTGGTGCTGAAGATGCAATGATATTGGAGTTCCGTATACGTGTTCGCCATTCGATAGGCGTAGCTGGTGACCGGTCGCTCCGCGACGGATTCTTTTCGACACACAACTCCGTGGGTTGAAACCCACGGCTAGGTTCAACGGTCGCTCCGCGACGGCCACCGACGAAGGCGTTCCGTTTTGCGGAATGCGGTTTTTCCCCGGCGTAGCACCACGAATACTCGGCGCGACGAAGCGGCGCTTCGAGGTCCGCCGGAATTGGCTGATCCGGACCAGACGGATCGCGCGCCTCACACTGGCCACCTTTTCCTGGTACCAATTCAGCCGGGAGGCAAACAGCGAAGGATTGCGATTGGCTTATGCGAGCGCAAAAGCTTGAAGGAAGAATTTTCCTTCGGCCCCAGGCCGGAGGAAAACGCGAAGGACGGCGTCGAACATCGTCTTCCCGTGTGTTGCGGGGTGGTTCCTGGAACAACAACGATCGCGACAATCTGTTGTCGTCGAACCGCAACAACAACAATCCAACGAACCGGAACAACAACATCGGGTTTCGTGTGGTGTTGGGGTTGGACGAGGCGCGCAAGGGGGCGAATGCGTTCCACGTCCGCGGGATGCGGCGCGGGAAGGTCCTGCGTCGCCAGGGCGGAACGGGATGCGCCCCCTAACCCGTCCCTCGCGCCCCTGGAGAAAATGGCGACAGCGCCACCGGGGAAAAGACGCGGCGGGCCCGGATGGCTGGGAGGATCTGCGGATCTGGGAGTCATCCGGGCCTCTGCGTAGTTGGGAGTTTGGAGTTGAGAGTTGAGAGGGGGGGAGTTCAACGCTTCCGTGAACGCGCCTGGAGAAAACCTTCTACGTTCGCTTCCCGGGAAATTTTGGTGCAAGGCAATTTCCCCGCTGAAGGAATGGCTGCTGCGATGATCAAGGCTTCCTGATCGCCGCTGAAGAGCCTGTCCGCATGCTCGATCATCCACGCGGAAACTGTCTGCCCCGCCTGGCATCCGATGGCGTCACTGGGGAAAGGTCCGCAAATGGATCGGAGCGCTGAAGGGGCGCGACAACCCGTCGTCTCTGCACGGTTGTCTCGCGCTTTCAGCGCTCCAACGATAGGATATCGGGAACCCAGGGCGTAGCCCTGGGCTGTCATGTCACGGCCCTTTGGGCCTCCGAAATCCGCAAGCGGACACTCAAGGATTTTAGATTTGGCAACCCGGAATCCGATGGTTGAGGGACCGAGAGATCGGGTGTAGAAGATGCGGATGACCGTGCAGCAGGTAAAGGCCGTGGCCATGGAGTTGTCCGAAGAGGATCGTGCGGATTTGGTGTCCAGTTTGTTCGACTCGCTCGCGTTGCCCGACCCCTATGATTTCCCCGGGACCGACAGCTTGGACGAGGCGAAGGCCCGTGCCCGGGACCTGGACGACGGCACCGTCACGGCGATTGACGAGGCAACGTTCTGGGAGGGAATACGCCGGGATCGAGAAGGATGATCTGGGTATTTCATCCCGGGATTAGAGGCGACGTGCGGCAAATCCTCGACTACGACGACAGTCGGTCCGATTTAGCCGGAGACCGTTTCCTTAAGGAGTTCAATAGCCGGTTGGATGAGGTGCGAGCCAATCCAGGTCGATTCCGTTACCTTGACGATCGTCGTCAGCGATGCAATCTACGGAGGTTTCCGTATCACTTCGTTTTTGACCGCCTTAACGAAATGACCTTGCGGGTTCTGGTTCTCCGGCATGACAAGCGCCATCCGGGCTTCGGGATGAGACGGAAGTGACTCGGCGGGTGAGCGTTCGATCCGGAACAAATCCATCAGGGATGTCGTTCTCCGTTGCTCAAAGGTAGCCTGGACTTCAGTCCAGGAATCCACCCGCAGGGACTGAAGTCCCTACTACGTTGGGCGGCGCAATTGGTTCGAGATCGAGTAGGTTGGACCTGTGGTCCGACCGTCCAGGCCCCCTGGCCAACCCTGTGACAAAAATGTCACAACAATCCCCCGGCGCGAATCGCCAAGATGCTCTAACAAAAACCGAATTATCCTACCCGAAACCTCAACGCGATCCCGCCACCTTCGCCTCCCGTGAACCGCTCAAATTCCAAATCGATCGGGCAGAAACCCAAATCAGCCGGGCGGTGGCCCAAATCGAACGGGACGCCTTCTGGATCGATCGGGCGGGTCTCCAAATCGATCGGGAACGTTTCCAAATCGATCGGGAACGGTTCCAAATCGACGCGGCGGCTTTGGAAACCGGCGCGGCATGTCCCCGAATCGACCGGGCTGTTTTCCGAATCCGCCGGGATCGTGGCCAAACCCGCGCGGCATCTTTCCGAACCCATTTTTTCCGAACCATGAAAGATACCCATACCAACCGACTCGATGCGTTCCGGGCCGTCCTGGCCTATCTCACCAATCCGGTGAATGTTCCCCTGTGGAAGGATCAGCGTCCGCTGCGCTTCACCAAACGCGCCGCCGCAGCCGCCGCAGCCGTTCCCGCTTTGGCCAAGTTTTGCGAAGAGCAAAGCTCCATCCTCTCCGGTCTGGCCGCCGACAAGGCCCGGGAGGAGAAGGAATTGGAAGACGCCGCTTATGTCCTGGGCAAGGCCGTGGCGGAATGTTACCGGGAACTCGGAAACGAGGCTGACGCCGCCAAGGTCGATTTCAGCCAGAGCGAATGGCGCGCCAAACGCGACGCGGATCTCCTCGCCGCCGCCCGGGAAACCATCAAGATCGCACGGGCCCTGCTCGCCGGTCCCCACGCGGTCGAAGCCGAGGATTGCGGAATCGATGCCCATCTCGTCGATGAAACGGAGCGGGAGGCTGACGAGTTCCAAGCTGCGTTGGGGACCCCGCGCGCCGCAATCGCCAGCCGTCGCGCCCTGACCATCCAAATGCGCGATCGGTTCAATGCCGTCGAAGCGATCTTCGCGAGCATGGACGGGCTGGTGGAGCAGTTCCGGGACGAATCGTTTGTCGAAGGCTATTTCGCCGCGCGGAGTGTCGTCGATGCCGGGCACCGCCGGAAGAAGAGCGCGCCTGCGACAAAGGCTTGAGGGGTTTTGCTTTGTTTGCAACCGTCTCTAGCTTCACGTAAGATCGCCCCATGGAGACGCTCCCCGTGTTTCGGCCCAGTGTGGTCGAGCAATCGCCCTTGGTGCTCCCTGGGTTTACCTGGGAACAGTATCTCTCAATCGAGGAATTGTTCTCGGAATCCGGGGGGCGGGTGCGGTTTTTGGATCATTACCTCGAACTCATGCCCCCAGTTTCTGAAGCCCACGAAGAGCGGAAATCGCACCTTGGTCGTTTGATTGATGCGTGGTGTTTCCATCGCGGCATCCGATTCTTCGTCCGAGGCAACACCACGATGGTCAAGGTGGGTGAGGCGGGCGGGGAACCCGACGAGGCCTTTTGTTTCGGGGAGAAGAAGCCGGTTTCGGATTTGGTCATCGAAGTGGCGCTGACCAGCGGGGGGCTGAGCAAGCGCGCTTTTTACCAGAAGTTCGCCGTGCCAGAGGTCTGGATCTGGCGCAAGGATTGCCTGGAGGTGTTCGCGTGGAACACGGAGCAGGAAGCCTACGAGCCGTCCGCAGCGAGCCGAGTCCTGCCCGGACTGGATCTCGCCCTGGTCGAGGAATGCGCCCGGATGGATTGCGCCAGTGACGCGGTGCTTGAATTCCGCCGGCGCATCGTTTCGTAGGATTTCGATTTCGATTTTCGCGAGCGTTGTTCACAGTGCGTCCGTGGACAAGACTCTGCTGATCGATCCCCGCGACAACGTGATTGTCGCCCTGCAAACCCTCACTCCCGGGGTTCCCCTCATCGACGGGCTCACCGCTCGCGAAGCCGTTCCCGCCAAGCACAAGGCCGCGCTCGTCGATTTGGCAGCGGGTGATCCGGTGCGGATGTATGGGGTGACCGTCGGCAAGGCCACGAAGTCGATTCGAGCGGGTGAGCGGATTTCCACGGAGAACATCGTTCACGAGGCGGAGACGTTTGGGAAACGTGTTCCGGCGGCTCCCTGGACGATGCCGGATGTGAGTCGGTGGGCGGGAAGAACCTTCCGCGGCTACCGTCGGGCCAACGGAACCGTTGGGACGGCGAATCACTGGATCGTCTTGCCGATGGTCTTCTGCGAAAATCGCAATATGCAGGTCATCCAGGACGCGCTGCGGCAGATCCCCGGGTTGGCACCGCGTTTTGGCTATGAGCGATTCGTGCTCGATTTGGTGCGTAGGCATCGGGCGGGGGAGCCGATCGATGCGGCCTCGGCGGGGCCGGATGCGCCGGCGAGCGAGCGGCTTTTCCCGAATGTCGATGGCGTGAAGTTCCTGACCCACCAAATGGGGTGCGGCGGGACCCGCGGGGATGCGCGTTCGTTGTGCGCCTTGCTCGCCGGATACGCCACGCATGCCAACGTGGCCGGCGTCACCGTGCTCAGCCTCGGCTGTCAGAACGCCGAGGTGCGTATGCTGGAGGAAGAAATCGCCAAGCGTGATCCGGCTTTCGCCAAGCCCTTTCAGGTGCTCGTGCAACAGGGGTATCCGTCCGAAGAAGCCCTCATCAGCGACGCCATCCGGCACGTCTTCAGTGGCTTGGTCACGATCAACGAATTCCACCGGGAACCGGCTTCTTTGGACGAGCTTTGCTTGGGTATGGAGTGTGGAGGATCGGACGGATTCTCGGGGATCTCGGCGAACCCGGTGCTCGGTCAAGTCTCCGACTACATCGTGGCCCTGGGCGGGAGATCGATCCTGGCGGAGTTTCCCGAGCTTTGCGGCGTGGAACAGGAACTGATCAACCGGAGCGTCGATGACGCCACCGGCGCCCGCTTCGCTCAACTAATGCGGCAATATGAGGCCTGGGCTGCGGCGGTGGGGGCCTCCCTTTCCATGAATCCTTCTCCTGGAAATATTGCCGACGGCCTGATCACCGATGCGATCAAGTCGGCTGGCGCGGCCAAGAAGGGCGGGACCTCACCGGTCGTGGATGTGGTCGACTACACCGAACCGGTCCTCAAGCCGGGCCTGAACCTCCTCAACACCCCGGGCAACGATGCGGAATGCACTACGGCTTTGGCCGGGAGCGGAGCCAACGTGATCCTTTTCACCACCGGTTTGGGCACCCCGATGGGCAATCCGATCGCACCGACTTTGAAGATCTCCACCAACTCGGACCTGGCGGGGCGGATGAGCGACATCATCGACTTCGATGCCGGACCAGTGATCACCGGGGAATCCGGAATCGCGGACCTGGGATCGCGGCTCTTCGATCTCGTCATCGCCACCGCCAGTGGGGAATATGTGCCGAAAGCCGTCCGACTCGGGCAGGATGATTTTATTCCTTGGAAGCGAGGCGTCTCCCTCTAAGCTGACCGCTTCATGAAACGATTTGCGGATAAAACGGTCTTGATCACCGGGGGAGGCTCCGGGATTGGGGAGGGAATGGCCCGGCAGTTTGCCGCGGAGGGTGCCCACGTTCTCATTTTGGAACGAGACGCCGCCGCCGGGGAACGGGTGGCGGCGGAGACTGGGGGGAGGGTGATCGCTTGCGATGTTTCGGATCACGCCGCCGTCCATGCTGAGCTGGCGGCGCATCCGATCGACGTCCTCGTGAACAATGCCGGTATTGCCCACATCGGGACCGTGGAATCGACCTCAGAAGAGGATTTCGACCGCATCTATCGGGTGAACGTAAAGGGCGTTTACAACTGCCTCCACGCGGTGCTCCCGGGCATGGTGGCGCGCGGAGGGGGCGTGATCCTCAATCTTTGCTCCATCGCGGCGCGTGTTGGGTTGTTCGACCGGTTCGCCTATTCGATGAGCAAGGGGGCGGTGCTGACGATGACCTTGAGCGTGGCCAAGGATTATCTGCAAAAGGGCATCCGGTGCAACTGCCTCTGCCCGGCGCGGGTTCACACGCCGTTTGTCGATCAATACCTCGCCAAGAATTACCCAGGGCAGGAATCGGAAATGTTCGCGAAGCTCTCGGCGGCGCAGCCGATCGGCCGGATGGGCAGTCCCGAGGAGATCGCGAAATTGGCTGCGTATATGTGTTCAGAGGACGCCTCATTTGTCACGGGCGTGGCCTGGGATATCGACGGCGGGTACACGAACATCCGTTGAGAAGATCCGGCGGATCGGCCCGATCTGCCCAAAAAGTCCTCGCAATCCCTGCCGTTCGGCTAAGATGCCCGACCAATGAAATTGATACGATTCGGCGAAGCAGGGGCGGAGCGCCCTGGGTTGATCCTTGCGGACGGACGGAAGATCGACGCCTCGGCGTTCGGCGAAGACTGGAATGAGGCGTTCTTCGGCAGCGACGGCCTGGCGCGCCTCACCGCCTGGGCTAAGGATCACGCGTCGGACGCTCCAGAAGTTGCCGTCGGCACCCGCCTGGGACCGGCGATTGCACGGCCGAGCAAGCTGATTTGCATCGGGCTCAACTTCAAGGATCACGCCGAAGAGACCGGTCAGAAGGCACCGGTCGAGCCGATCATCTTCTCCAAAGCGACCAGCGCATGGAGCGGACCGAACGACGACGTGACCATTCCTCGTGGGAGCGAGAAAACCGATTGGGAAGTCGAACTGGCGGTGGTGATTGGCAAACGCACTTCCTACGTCACTGAGGCCGACGCACCGGCCTACATTGCCGGGTATGCGTTGCACAACGACTATTCCGAGCGCGCCTTCCAGACTGAACGCGGAGGGCAATGGGTCAAAGGCAAGAGCTGCGATACCTTCGCGCCGTTTGGCCCTTTCCTGGCGACGGCCGACGAAATTGCCGACGTCAACAACCTCCGCATGTGGTTGAAGGTGAACGGCGTGACGAAGCAGGACGGCACCACGGCCAATCTCATTTTCAACGTGCCGTTTATCGTGAGCTACCTGAGCCAATTCATGTCCCTGCTTCCCGGTGACGTGATTTCCACCGGGACGCCGGCCGGCGTGGGTCTCGGCTTCAAGCCGCCGCAGTTCCTCCAACCCGGAGACGTGGTCGAGTTGGGGATTGAGGGACTGGGCGAGCAACGGCAAACCCTCCGCGCCTGGCAACCGTAACGGCATGGACCTTGGGTTGCGGGACAAGGTCATCTGGGTGACCGGGGGCGCATCTGGGATCGGCGAATCGGTCGTGCGATTGCTCGCGGAGGAGGGGGCTATCCCGGTGATCCTGGATCGGGACGCCGATCGGGCCCATCGACTTCGCGATGAACTCCGCTGGGGCGACGTCGCGGTCTGTGACTTGAGCGATGATGGGAAGGTATGTGACACGGCTGCGGATCTTCTGCAACGGCACGGGCGGATCGATGGCTTGGTCAACAATGCCGGGACGAACGACGGAGCGGGACTGGCCAAGTCCGTCGAAGACTTTCGGCAGTCGTTGGAACGCAATCTCGTGCCGGCTTTTGCGCTGGTCCGTCTGACGGCCGACGGCCTTCGGGCCAGCGGCGGAGCGATCGTCAATGTCGCCAGCAAGGTGGCTCTCACCGGGCAGGGGGATACTTCGGGGTATGCGGGGGCCAAGGGCGGGTTGCTTTCCCTGACGCGGGAATGGGCGATCGATTTCGCTCCGTCCGGCGTACGGGTTAACGCCGTGGTTCCGGCAGAGGTTTGGACGCCGATGTATGAACGCTGGCTCTCCTCTCAACCAGATCCAGAGGCTCGGAAAGCGCTCATTGAGCGGCGCATTCCACTGGGGAGACGCATGACGAGTGTGGCTGAAATCGCGGCGACCGTCGTCTTTCTGCTCTCACCCCGATCGAGTCACACGACCGGTCAATTTCTCCATGTCGATGGCGGATATGTGCACCTTGACCGAGCTTACCCGTGAATTTTGTCGATGAATCGGGGTTGTATGAGCCGTCTCACCTCTTAAGATGGAATCGATGGGTTCAATGTTAGTCGCCGGTGCCTTCCGGGCTCGCCTTGTCGTGATCGCGTTTGTTTGGGGTGGCACGTTCCTCATTTCAGCCCAGGCCGGAAGCGGGCAGACGTGGCTGTTGCGGAACGGGGAAGAATATTTCGGTACCGCCTCCGCCTACGATTTCTCGACCCGTGAGATCACCATGACCAAAGCGGACGGCAAGACCTTTCAGTTCCCGGCCCGAGAGCTAGCCTTTGCCGGCAAGCTTCAATTGATCGATTCCCCCGCGTTCGGGGCGGCCTTGAAGAGCTATCGACCGCCGTTTCTGCCCGCTCTGACCATGGCTCTGGGGACTGCGATGGCGCTGTGTCTCCCGGCCTTGATTGGCTTATGGAGCAGCGCTCACCTGTTTGGTGCTCCAGCCCGGGCGCTAGGGCATGTGGGTGGGTTTCTAAAACTGCTCGCCGTTGTGGTTGTCCAGGCGATCGTTTGGTTGGTCGCCGCTATCGCGTTCGATGCCGGTCAACCTCTCTTGCCGGACACGAATGCGGATGTGGTCATGTCCCTTACGGTGCTCGTAGTAGGCCTTTTGGCGGCTTCGCTTGTGGTGGCCCTTCATTATCACCGATCGTTTTGGAAGGGGATGGCGATCACCTGCCTGGCCGGAGTCTTTGCCGGAATCGTCGCCATGGCGATGGGCTTGGCTTCGCTCTACTTCGCCACGAGGATGGACTACGAAACGCTCGTGACTCGAGTCGTCTTTGAGCCTTTCGCGGTGTTCTGAATGAAAGTCAGCGCTCCACCAGCGTGGGCGCGACGACGACTTGAGCTTGGACCAAGCCTTCCTTCGTAGTGGTCCTGGTTTCAGGAACGGGAGTCTTCGAATCAGACATCCCAGGCTTTGCTTCTGGGAAGAGGGCTCCCAAAACGATCAGCGATCCGATCAGCGTCGGATAGGAATAGCGTACAAATAGGATGATCGCTGGCATGAGCGTCGTTACGGCTCATACACAAAATTTGCAAGAAACATTTATGTCACAATTTCATGATTTTTAGGATTAGATCTGGCTGCCTGGCTATGTAAACTATGGCTACTAGACAAAGGGTTATTGAGGAACCCGCGATCAGCACCCAGCGCAACAAAGGCGGGCGACTGACTTCGGCCCTCATTTCCACCGGGCCTTTGAGGGCTATAGTGAGCGGCACTCGCCAGGTCACTAGGTTCTTTTCCGGGTCGATCTCATCACCGTTGCTACCGAGCACCTGGGTAGGAAAGCGCATTTGGTAAACGAAGGTGTACTTGGAGAGCACAGCTCCGGCCACGGCGGCGGTGATTCCTTTTTTGCCCATGGGGTTGTGGCCATCGAATCCGCCGGAGAGATCGATGGTGCGGGTCATGACGTAACGATCGTTTTGTTTCTCGGCGGTGAACTTGCCGAAGAAGCGCGCCATTTCCGCGCCTCCTTCACCGCTGACGACGGACTTCAATGCGTCGACCTGATCAAAATCGATCTGAAACTCGGTGATCCTGTTCTTGCCGTCGAGCCGGCTATCATAGTGGGCCAAAGACAGGCCTTTTGCCTTGGCGAAGATTGTCTCCATGTCGCGCTTCATCTCAAAGCCGTCGCCATCGGCCATGTCCGCCTTCATGGCGATGGTGGAACGGATGTATCCTCCACCGGAGAGGTGGATAGCAAATTCCTCTTCGTAGTTGACACACGCTGCCAGTGGAAGGCAAAGCAGCAGGGGCAAGAGTCTGCAGTTCATGTAAAAAGTGGCGCAACCGTTTACACGATTGCGCCACTCGGTGTGAAACAATTCTGGAGGGATTCTTGCGAGCGTTACGCGCCCACTGGGGCTAGACCGCCGGGCAACTCACCGTCCCCGATCTCGTTGGCACCAGCATCGGCCGTGCCAGAGGGCAGGGCCGGAGGTTTCGGGCTCGCAGGAGGCGTCCGCATCTCCCCGTAGTGCATGATGTCGCGGATGTGAGCTCCGTCGAGGGTTTCGAACTCCAATAGCGCTTTAGCGATCGTGTCTAGCGTCGTGCGATTGGCCACCAGAAGCGTCTTGGCTTTGTTGTAGGCCGTGTCGATCAAGAGTTTGACCTCTGTATCGATCTTACGGGCTGTCTCGTCGCTGTAATTGCGGCCAGAACTCATGTCGCGTCCCAAAAAGACGTGCTCATGGTTTTCTCCATACTCGACCATCCCGAGCTCGGTGCTCATGCCCCACTCGCAGACCATTTTCCGCGAAATGTTGGTCGCCATCTTGATGTCTCCGCGAGCTCCATTGGTCACATCGCCGAAGACGATCTCCTCCGCAACGCGGCCGCCCATGGCGACGACGAGGTTGTCGAGAAGTTCATGCTTGCGGTGGGTGAACTTGTCTTCCTCTGGGAGGAACATGGTCACGCCCAGGGCTGGTCCACGGGGAATGATCGTGACCTTGTGGAGTGGGTCGGTGTGATCGAGGAGCTCGTTGAGGATCGCATGGCCCGCCTCGTGGTAGGCGGTGTTCTCCTTCTCTTTCTCGCTCATGACCAGACTGCGGCGTTCGCGGCCCCAGCGCACCTTGTCGCGAGCCTCTTCCAGATCGTGCTGGGTGATGGCTTTTTGGTTCTTCCGGGCGGCCAGTAGAGCGCCTTCGTTGATCACGTTCGCCAACTCGGCGCCCGAGTAGCCGGGAGTGCCGCGGGCAATCAGACCCAATTCGACGTTGGAGCCGAGCTTCACCTTGCGGGCATGAACGCGGAGGATTTCTTCGCGTCCCTTTACGTCGGGAAGGTTGACCGTGATCTGCCGGTCGAAACGCCCGGGCCGAAGCAGGGCGGGGTCGAGCACGTCCGGACGGTTGGTCGCGGCAATAATGATGACCCCTTCCGTGGTGTCGAATCCGTCCATTTCCACGAGGAGGGCGTTGAGGGTCTGCTCGCGCTCGTCGTGACCGCCGCCCAGACCGTGGCCCCGATGACGTCCCACCGCGTCGATCTCATCGATGAAGATAATACACGGCGCGTTCTTTTTCCCCTGCTCGAACATGTCGCGAACCCGGGAAGCACCCACGCCCACGAACATTTCGACGAAATCGGAACCGCTGATCGTAAAGAACGGCACATCGGCTTCTCCGGCGATCGCCCGTGCGAGGAGGGTTTTGCCGGTCCCGGGAGGTCCGACCATGAGGACGCCCTTGGGGATGCGACCGCCGAGGCGTTGGAATTTCTTGGGGTCCTTGAGGAACTCGACGATTTCCCAGACCTCTTCCTTGGCTTCTTCGACACCGGCCACGTTCTTGAAGGTGACCTTGTTTTTCTCCATGGAAAGCATCTTGGCCTTGCTCTTCCCGAAGCTCATGGCACCGCGTCCGGCCATCTTCATCTGGTGACGGAAGAGGAAGTAGACGACCGCCAGCAGCATCAGAATGGGAAGCAGGCTGACCATGAGGGTCGGGAGAACATTGCTTTGGCTCTTGAACTCGATGAAGTCGGCCAGAGTCTTGCTTCCTGCGGCGAGCGGGCCGGGTGAACCGTCCGCCGGATACTTAGCCAGGTCTTCGAGTAGCTTGGCTTGCAGGACCACCGGAAGGTTGATGACGGTGCGGAAGTGCTCCCGTTGAACTTGCCCCTCCGCTGTCGTCCCGCCGAGAAAAGTGCCGCTGAGCACCGTCTCTTTCTTGCCCTCGGATTCGATAATACTGATCGGCTCCGTTTCGGTGGCAACTACCTTTCGTTGCTCCAGGAGCTCTTGGAATTCGAAGTAACTCTTTTTGACTCCGCCGCCGACGCCCTGACCGAGCGGACCGGCAAAAGCCAACCCGAAAAGAAGGCATGCGATCAACAACAAGAGGAGGCCACGCCAGTTGAAGGATTCCCCACGATTGCGGGGATCGTCGTTTTGAGGGTCTTGCGACATAAGGACTTGGTCGAAATCTCCGGGCAAAAATTCCAATTATTTTTGATACCGGGATCTCAACCGGTACCCTTCGCCCCGAATTGCTTCAGTTCAAGGAAAGATCGTCAGGCATGTCTGCGGCGATCCGGTGGAGCGGGCTGACTTGGCGGATCAATCTCGACCAAAGATCCTCAGAACTGGCTCCCTCCAGGATTTCCTCGGAGTCGGGGCGCTGGACCTCCCAGGCTTGCGCGGCCAGCTCCCCTTCGAGTTGACCAGGGGACCAGCCGGAGTAGCCGATGAATCCACGGACGTCACATCCCTCTGCCCGCAAGACCTTGGCTTGGGCCGCAGAAAGATGGGTCCGGCAAATCAAGGATCGCGTTCCCCGGTCCCAAGAAATCGCAGCAAAAGTCAAATGCTCTTGGCCGACCGGACCGCCAAAATAAACTTCCATGTCTCCGATCCCCGCGAAATCCTCCGAGGAAAGGAGATCCTGGACCCGCTTGTGGACCGGCCGGTTCAGGATGTAGCCCAGGGCACCGTCCCCAGGGGAATGCTGAGAAATCAGAACGACCGTGCGTCGAAACGTCGGCTCCAGTAGTTCCGGCCCGGCCAGAAGGAGGTGACCGCAGAGCAGCGGGGCGGGTTGGGAATCCGGTGACATGGACTTGATTTCCGTGGAGGATGGCGCTCTGCTCCCCGTCTCATCGTCGCCCTTCTGGTCGGGGGAGGCAAGAGAAGTCTTCGCGCACGCCACATTCCCCTCGGATGTTTTTTCCCACCGACACGCTGCGGGCGCAGCAGGAACTCAGTTCCGAAGAAATCCGGGCAGCCGCCGACGCCTTGCTCAATGAGGAGATTCCGGTCGCCGCCAAGGCAGATTTTCTCCGGGCTTTTTCCGGCAAAGGAGAGACGCCACTTGAGATCGCCGGATTCGTCGAGGCTTTCCTGGAGCGTGCCATCGATCCCGGTTTGCAGCCCGGCGCTCTCTCCGGGCCGATGCTTGATGTTTGCGGAACGGGCGGCGATAAGCTGCAGCTCTTCAACGTTTCCACGACCGTCATGTTCGTTGCCGCAGCGGCCGGTGCCGTCGTGGTCAAACACGGGAACCGCGGGATCACCTCGCGCAGCGGTGGGGCCGACGTTCTTGAGGCCCTGGGGATCCGGATTGATCTGCCACCGGAGCGGTTTCGGGAATGTGTGCGCCGCACTGGCTTGGGATTTCTCTTTGCACCGGCCTACCATCCGGCTTTCAAAGTGATCGCTCCGGTTCGGCAGGAACTGGCGCGAGAAGGAACCCGAACGATTTTCAATCTTCTCGGGCCTCTTCTCAATCCGGCGCGTCCAGCCCATCAACTTGTTGGGGTCTTCTCCCTCGCATTGCCCCCGGTGTTCGCCGAGATTCTAGCTCGCTTGGGTCGAGTCTCTGCCTGGGCCGTGCACGGCACCACTGCGGAGGGTGGCTCCATGGATGAATTGTCCACCCTAGGGCCGAACTTGGTGTGCAGTGTGAAGACCGGAGCACCGGTGCAGCGTGAGACAGTGCATCCCGAGGAATTGGGCCTCCCGGGCGCCGAGCTGGAGGACTTAAGGGGCGGTGACGCCTCCGAAAACGCGGTCATTCTTACGGGAATCCTCGACGGAGGTGATCGCGGTCCGCGCCGGGACTTGGTCCTCCTCAATGCCGGAGCTTCCCTGGTCGTGGCGGGACTAGCGGCGGGGCTTTCCCAAGGAATCGCCCTGGCCAGGGAGCAGATTGAAAGCGGAGCCGCTTTGCGTAAACTCTACGAACTGAGGCAAGCGGCGGGTTGACAGAACGAGTTTCCGGAATCAATGCTGCCCGCCGGTTTCTTTGTCAGGGGCCGCTCCTGTTTTTCGATGTCCGTTTTTTCCACTGTGATGCCCAATTTCACCAATCTCACTGCTCCATCCGGTTCCGCAATCACCATCGAAGGTGGCACCCTTCAGGTTCCGGAGAACCCGATCATTCCTTTTATCCGCGGCGACGGTACAGGACCGGATATCTGGCGCGCCAGCGAAACCGTGTTCGACGCAGCGGTGGCCAAAGCCTACGGCGGCAAGCGCAAAATCTCCTGGTTTGAAGTCTTCGCGGGCCAAGCCGCCAAGGACCAGTTCGATAACTGGTTGCCGGATGACACCCTGACGGCGTTCCGCCACTACCTCGTCGGGATCAAAGGACCGCTCACCACGCCGGTCGGCGGAGGCATTCGTTCCCTGAACGTGGCCTTGCGCCAGATGCTGGATCTCTACGTCTGTCTGCGTCCGGTGCGTTGGTTCAACGGCGTCCCCAGCCCGGTGAAACATCCCGAGAAGACCAACATGGTCATCTTTCGTGAGAACACGGAAGACATTTACGCCGGGATCGAATTCCAGCATGGCCAGGACGATACCGACCGTTTCAAGCAGCTGTTGAAGGATAACTTCCCGGAGCGCTATGCGAAAATCCGGTTCCCGGAAACCAGCGGCATCGGCATCAAGCCCTGCTCACGTCAGGGGACCCGGCGCTTGGTCCGCGCCGCGTTGGAATACACCGTGATCAACAAGCTTCCCAGCCTGACTTTGGTCCACAAAGGGAACATCATGAAGTTCACCGAGGGAGCCTTCATGGACTGGGGCTATGCCTTGGCCAAGGAGGAGTATGGTGCCAGCGATCTGGATGGCGGACCGTGGCAAGTCTTCGAGAAGGACGGCCACCGCATCGTCGTCAAGGACGTCATCGCGGACGCCTTCCTCCAGCAGCTCCTCACCCGGCCGGCGGACTACTCGGTCATCGCCACGATGAACCTCAACGGCGACTACATTTCCGACGCCCTGGCTGCCTGCGTGGGCGGGATCGGAATCGCTCCCGGTGGAAACATCAACTACGAGACCGGTCACGCGATTTTCGAAGCCACCCACGGGACCGCTCCGAAATACGCTGACCTGGACAAGGTCAATCCCGGTTCGGTGATTCTTTCGGGTGAAATGATGCTCCGCCACTTGGGCTGGAGCGAAGCGGCCGATCTGATCCTCAAGGGGATGGACGGCGCGATCGCCAGCAAGCGGGTCACCTATGATTTTGCGCGTCTCATGGAAGGCGCCACGGAAATCAAGTGTTCCGAATTCGGCGATAACATCGTCCAGCACATGTAGTCGACCAAGGCGCAGGAGGGAGGGAACGGGAGAATCGAGCTTCTCCGGTTGAATCTTGATCTTCGCGTTTTCGTCGAGTTTCATGGCCCTGGTTCTCCCGGCCCAACCACCAATTCCCGATGTCCCTTTCGCGCCGTCCCGTTCCCCCCAAGGCCCCTGTGGCCGCGACTGACAGTCTGACTGCCGAAATTCAGCAACAGCGGGTTTGGGTGGATGCGGTCAAGGCGGAGATGTCTCGCGCTGTCGTTGGCCAACATTTGCTCGTGGATCGGCTCTTGGTCGGGATACTCACCAACGGTCACGTTTTGCTGGAGGGGGTCCCTGGTTTGGCCAAGACGCTGACCATCCGGTCCTTGGCGGGCTGTCTCAGTGTGGAGTTCCGGCGGATCCAGTTCACCCCCGACCTGCTACCGGCGGACTTGATCGGGACCATGATTTACAATGCGCAGGCCGGAGAATTCAAACCCAAGCTCGGACCGATCTTCTCCAACCTGATTCTGGCCGACGAAATCAACCGGGCACCGGCCAAGGTCCAGAGCGCGCTGCTCGAAGCCATGGCCGAACGTCAGGTCACCCTCGCGGAAAAGACCTGGAAACTTCCGGATCCATTTCTGGTTCTTGCCACCCAAAACCCCATCGATCAGGAGGGCACTTATCAGCTGCCCGAAGCGCAGATGGACCGATTTCTTCTCAAAGTAACGGTCGGATATCCCAGTCCCGAAGAAGAGCGCATGATTCTCGACCTGATGGGAACCAGCGCCAAACCACCCGAGACGCGGGCGATCGTCGAAGCGAAAACGATCCTGGAAAGCCGGGATTTGGTGAACCAGATTTACATCGACGACTCGATCAAGAATTACATCGTCAACATCATTCACGCGACGCGCTACCCGGAGATCGTCAGTGAATCATTGAAGCCGCTGGTCCGGGCGGGAGCTTCGCCCCGAGGCACCATCAATTTGACCCTTGCCTCCCGGGCCAGAGCCTACATCGGGGGGCGCGGCTATGTCATTCCCCAGGACATCAAGGACCTCGCCTACGATGTCCTGCGTCACCGGATCCTTTTGACCTACGAGGCGGAAGCGGAAGGGGTGACTTCGGAGCAGGTCATCCAGGAAATCCTCAACCACCTCCCCGTGCCGTGAGGGCCGGTTCAGTTGGCACCGGCCGTTCCCGGACGACAGCCACCGGGCGGTCTGGAATTAGTGGTTGCCGGCAGAGGGAACAGGCTTGGGCCTTCGCAGAGCGAAAGGGCTGGCCACCCGACATTTTCAGGAAGCGGCAATCCGGGTTGCCGCAGAACCAGCCCCCATGGGTCATGAGCGTACTGGGAGAATCCTCGGTGCTGGCCGTCTCCTTCCAAAAGGCCGGCAACGCTTTGCCTGAAGCTGGCACCTCTTCGGAGGCGGCCTGACCATGTTCACCGAAGACCAGCCACGCGCCCAGAGGCACTGCGAGAAAACTCAGCAGCGCGATGACCGCAATCGGTTTCGGGGAGAAACACATGTTAGGAACCGAGCAGAAACAACGGAAAAAACAAGTTGATTCTCGCCCTGTATCGCCACCGTAGCAGAATTGCGGAGGGTCGTCAGCCTGAAAATGAAAAAGTGATCCGCTAATCCTGAAAAATATGAAAGCTGTCGCCATCTCCGACGAATCAGATGAAATGAAAATGGTCCTCGCGATCCTTCGCGGCGATGTCGCTGCGGTGGAGCGCTTCGCGAAGCGCTTTCGCGACCCACTCATTTCATGGCTCACTTCCAAGTGCGATGCCAAGGATGGGAGATCCCGGGAAAAGGCGATTGAACTCGTCGACCAATTGATTGGCGAATGCGTTGCGGGCGATTTTGAGAAGTCGAAGGCACCGCTGCTCTCCAAGTTCGCGGGCCGGGGTTCCCTGGAGGGGTGGTTGCGTCGGTCCGTCCGCTGCCGCCTCATCAGCTGGTGGCGCAGCCTGGAGTATCGCTCCGAGCAGACCGAATCCAGCCTGAGCACAGGGGAGGACGATGAGAATCCTCTCGACACCCGGCTGGCGACCTCCACCGACGTGTATTCCGAGGAAGCGATCGCCGAGGTTCTCCGGGATGCGCTGCAGTTTGGATTCAAGCAAGCGGAGCGTGAGGAACCGCTCGGGCTCGTTTTCCTGCGCCTCTCCAGCCTTTACGGCATTCAGAAGCAACGGTTGGCTCAGGCTTGGAATCGCGATCCCGCTCAGGCCGGCCGACGGATCACGAAGGCGTTGGAATTGATCCGTGATGGGGCCCAGGACTACGTTCGGGCCGTCGATCCTTACTTGGATTTTGAGTGGTCAGACTACCTCAAGGTGTTCGAAACTTATCCGCGCCTTATGCATGGAGACAATGAGCCTTCCTAAACGATCAAGAAAGAACGCAAGTGCCGTTCGCCCCGGCGTCTCCTTCCACAGATCATAGAAACCTCCCCACCATGACCGACGAAAAACAAGAATTTGCCCTCATTACGGAGTTCCTCGCGTTCATCGATCCGGTGATCGAAGCACGGGAAGGGCTCACCACCGAAATTCGTGACCTCCTCAGCCGAATCGCTCGCGGGGAAGCATCCGATGATGATCGATCCCGTGCCGTGCCTGTTTTGAACGCAAGCAGCGAGGCGATCGAGTTTCTGGCCCGGCAGTTGGCCACACACTGAGCGGGACCGGCTTTCTCCCATGTCTTCTCTGCAAATGGCTCCCACGCTCGGTCAGCAATTGGAGCGGGCCGTCTCTGCCGCAATGGCCCAGCGGCTCTCCGGAGCGTTGGATCCCGTGGCAAGGCGCGTGCTCTTGGACGGCTTCCGGCAAGTCGGCGCAGACGAAGGAACGGTGTGGATCGCTAATCCGGCGCTCGGTGAACTGATCCCAGTGCTCAATAGCGGCGCCGAAGAGGGCAGCTTTCTTCGAAAATTCCGTCAACCGCTCGATCGAGGAGTTATCAGCATGGTGTTCCTCAGCGGGCAGGCGTTTTGCGAAAACGATGTTTCACAGAATTCCACGCACGATCGGACCATCGACACCGCTTTGTCCCAGGTCACGGCTGCGATGATCGCTATCCCCCTCTTCTTCGCGAACCGGCCCCGGGGCGTCGTTTCCTGTGTCCGACTCGGCGTCGGTGCCTTCGAGGTATCCCATTTCCGTGAGATGCAACATTGCGTGGCGGTGATCGAGCGCTTGATTGACGGATCGTTGCTCCAAAATCTTCTCGAGTCGGATTATTCGTGAGCGAATCCGGTTGGATACTCCCGGATCAGGCGCGCGAGGCGCTGCGCACCGGCTCGGGGCGGGGGGTGCGCGTGGCCATTCTCGACTCTGGGGTCGATGTGACCCATCCGGCTTTGCTCTCGGCTCGGTTTCTTGAGTCGGTTTCGGTGGTTTCGACCGAGAACGGACCCGAGATCCAGAGTGAGGGCGGCGGCGACGTCTTTGGTCACGGCACAGCGGTGGCCCACCTCGTTCATGAGGTTGCTCCCGAAGCGCAACTGGGGAGCTTTCAGGTGCTGCATGCTGCGGAGTATGGCTGCTCTGGGACCGCGTCGACCTTGGAAGCGGCGGTCTGCGCGGCCATCAAGAGCGGTTACCACATCATCAACTGTAGCTTTGGGACGCCCGCTCGTCCGCCGATTTTTCGCCACTTCAAGAATTGGATCGATGCCGCTTACTTGAAAGATGTCCACGTCGTCACTGCCTGCAACAATGCAGATTATGCACGGCCGGAGTGGCCCGCACATTTCCCGAGTGTCATCGCGGTCAACATGGGCAGGATCGAGGACGATTCCATTCATTACCGACCCGGACACCTCGTTGAGTTCTTCGCCCGAGGCGAGAAGTTGCGGGTTCCTTGGCTCCAGCACGAATGGAAGACGGTCACCGGGAGCAGTTACGCCGCTCCCCGAGTGGCCGGACTTCTGGCCCGGCTCTTGTCAGTGTATCCCGGACTTCCGGTGCCGTTGGTGAAAGCGATTCTGCGGGAAATCGCATTGCCTTGGAGTCCCCAGGTGGCAGGGGACAATGTTTGGACCTGAGCGCTTGGGTGAAGCCGGAGGAATGTGTTTGCCAAGACGGGCGAGCTCAAGCAGGATCAGTTTGATCAATGAAAGTGTCCAAACCCTTAACATTGTTGGTGCTCGTGGCTTTGACCGGAGCGGTTGCGGCGCAAACGAAAGGCAAAGCTCTTCCTACGGGGAACGGACAAACCGCCGCTTTGTTCGAAGGGCGGACGAGCCCGGCCTCTGAGAAGCGGATCAAGGATGCGCAAGTGATCGTCGAGACGCAGGCGCAGACCATTCTCCGGTTGGAGGCCAGGGTGAAAGAACTTGAAGCGGAATTGGCCGCCCTTAAAGCAGCCAAGCCCGCTTCAGAGGCACCGGCTGTTGCTCAGTAAAGCTCGCAAAGGAACCGCATCAGATCCTTCGTGGTGACGATGCCGACTAGCTTTTTTCCGTCGACCACCGGCATCGCGTGGTGGGCCGCTTTGGCCAGGGCTTCGGCGGCGTCGCGCACGGAGCTGTTGATCGGGAGGGTCTCGGGAGATGCCTGCATGACGTCCTCCAGCTTGTAAAGGTGGTCGAGCTGCGCATCCACCGCTCGTTCATCCTGGCCGAACATGCGTTGGTCAAAGGTGACCCGCATCAAATCCGTCCAACTGATGATCCCCACCAAGTCCTGGCCGCTGACGACCGGGAGGTGATGGAATTGGTGTTCGTTGAAGAGGTGCCTGACTTTCGAAACCTTCTCACCGTGGTGCACGGTGACCGGTTCTTGGGTCATGACTTTGGAGATTGGATCGTGTTTTCTCATGGGATTTGTTTAGGGATTCTCTGAGTCCGCGTCGCCAGTGATCTCGTCGGCATAGAGATTGATATGGGCGGCGATGGAGCGGACATCGTCTTCGCTGTTTAGGTGGCCTCGCATCGCGGCGACCAAATGAGAGGTGAACAGGGAAATGTGGTGGCGGGAAATCCCCCGGCTGCGGTGCACCTCCGTCATGCTGCGCCCCCCGTAGGTCACCGGACCTCCCAGGGCTGCACCGATGAACTGGCGCTGCATTTCACGCAGCCGTTCCGGCGGAGTCCTCGTGAAAAACGGACCGAGCTCAGGATCGTTCAAGACCCGGCGGTAGAGCTCTTCCACAATATGGTTGATGCCTTCGGCTCCACCGGCGCGTTCATACAAGCTTTGTTCGGTTTCCATCCTGAATCATCTTAGACCCCTCAAAGAGAACCGCTTTTCCCGCCGCCGCTCGGCATCGATTGTCCTTTTCAGGGCGTGCTTCGGAAACTCCCAACTGATGACGTCTATCCAACTGGTCTCCTGGCTGTTTCTGCCCTGCGCCATTGCCCACGCCGAGTTTCCGGTGGCCCTCAACTCAGAAACGACGCCGGGTGAGCCAATGCCTCCCGCTGAGGCCGCCGCGACCATCGAACTTCCCGCTGGCTTCAAGGCAAACGTCTACGCAGCGGAACCTGACGTGCGCAATCCGATCGCAATGGCCTGGGACCAAAGCGGCCGGCTCTGGATCGCTGAGAATTACACCTATGCCGAGCGGACCCTGCAGTTCGATGAGAAGCTTCGGGATCGGATCCTCATCTTCACGGACGAAAACCGGGACGGCAAGGCCGAGCGCCCGCAGGTCTTTGCCGACGACCTCAGCCACCTCTCCGGGATCCAAGTGACGGGGGAGGGAGTCTACGCGATCTGTCCTCCGCGCCTCCTCTTTCTTCCGGACCGGAATCACGACGATCGTCCTGACGGCCCTGCGGAAGTGATCCTCGACGGATTTACCGTCCCATCGGCCAATTATCACAACTTCGCTAACGGCTTGCGGATGGGCCCTGACGGCTGGCTCTACGGGCGATGCGGCGCCTCGGCTCCCGGTGAGATCGGTCTGCCCGGTGCTCCGGCTTCGGAACGCATTCCGTTGCGCGGCACGATCTGGCGGTATCACCCGAAGACCAAGGTCTTCGAAACGCTGGGGAGCGGCACGACAAATCCTTGGGGACACGACTGGAATGCGGACGGTGAAATCTTCTTCATCAATACCGTCAACGGCCACTTCTGGCATCTCATCCCCGGTGCGCACTATGATCGCCCCCATACGCTCGACCCCAACCCGCACGTCTACGAGACGATCGCGATGCATGCCGATCACTGGCATTTTGACACGACCGGGGATTGGACCAAGTCCCGCGATGGAGCCGCCAACGCGTATGGCGGTGGGCACGCGCATTGCGGATTGCTGTTCTACCGAGGAAAGAACTGGCCGGAGGCCTATCGCGGAAAGGCGCTCACCCTGAACTTTCACGGTCGACGCATCAACGTGGAACGAGTCGAGCCCGAGGGCTCCGGCTATGTCGCCCGTCACGAACCGGATTTCGCGATCTGGAAGGATCCATTCTTTCGCGGGATCGATTTGTCCGAGGGCCCCGACGGCGCGGTCTATGTCTTGGATTGGAGCGACACCGGGGAATGCCACGAGAACACCGGCGTGCACCGGACCAGCGGCCGGATCTACCGGATTGCATACGGGGAGGCGCAACCACCGTTTGCCTGGGACCTGGCTTGGCGGGATCGGCCCGCGCCCGCGGCGGATTCGTTTGCCGCGTTGACTCAGCATTGGCCCCTCGACACTGCGCTCGGCAAGCGTCCCCGGCCGGAGGTATCCGATGCCGAGATCGATCGTGCTCTTGAGACCAAGGCGAGTCCGTTGCAACTGGCGTCGGTTCTCCAGCGGCTGCCGGTGGGCCGGAGGCTCGCCGTAGCCGAGCGCCTCGTCCGGGAACCGCAGTGGGGGAGCGATCACAATCTTCCGTTGATGGTCTGGTATGGCGTGGAGCCGGTGGCGGAGAGTGATTCGCTCGGATTGGCGGCTTTGGCGGGCAAGACCACGTGGCCCACCCTGCATCGCTTGATCGCCCGGAGGCTGACTGAAGAGATGGAATCCAAAGAGGATGCCTTGAACGCGCTGCTCACTCTCTCGATCCAGGGTTCCCCAGAGTTTCGCGCCGAAGTGGTCGCCGGAATGAATCAAGCCACCGCCGGTTTGCGCCGGGCCACCGCTCCTGCGGAATGGAAGAATTTCGCCGCCAAGACCGATTCCTCGCCCGAGTTGCAGGAACTCCAGATCCTTTTCGGCGATGGGCGGGCCCTCGATCAGGTGCGGGCCATTGCCCTGGACAGCAAGGCGGAACTCCCCGCACGCAAGGCGGCCTTGCGCAGCTTGATCGAAGCCCGGCCCGAGGATCTCAAGGCGGTTTGCGAGAGATTGGTGACGATTCGCTTCCTCAACACCGTCGCCGCTCAAGGTCTGGCCTTGTTCGATGATCCCGATGCCGCCCGCGCCATCGTGGCCGCATGGAAGCAATTTCACCCGGAGGATCGGCCTCACTTTTTTGCCGCGATGACTTCGCGACCGGTTTTTGCCTCCGCGTTGCTGGATGCCATCGAAGCAGGCACCATTCCCAAGGCCGAACTGACTGCCTACCATGCTCGCCAGATCCAGGCGCTCGGAGACGATGCCCTCACGCGCCGATTGGGAGTGATCTGGGGATCTCTGCGGAGCGGCTCCGGCCAACAAGCGGCCCTGATCGCGGATTGGAAGGCACGGCTCACTCCCGCAGTCATCGCCGCAGCCGACAAATCGAGCGGGCGGCTTGTCTTCCAAACCGTCTGCGCCACCTGTCATCAATTGTATGGCAGCGGCGGAGCCATTGGGCCTGATCTGACTGGCAGCGGGCGGGGCAATCTCGACTACCTCCTGGAGAACATCCTCGATCCGGGAGCGGTGGTTTCCGCTGACCATCAATTGTCCATCCTCACTCTGAAAGACGGACGCATCCTCACCGGGATCATCCGGACGCGCACTGACAAAACGGTGACCCTGCAAACCATGACCGCACCGGAGACGTTGCCTGCGGATCAAATCGCCAAATCCGAAACCGTGGCGATGTCGCTCATGCCCGAGGGCTTGGCTCTTGCTCTGCAACCGGATCAGTTTCGCGATCTAGTGGCTTACCTGATGCATCCGGTGCAGGTCGCGCTGCCGACGGATGGGAAGTGATTGGTGGTCGTTGGCCGACGCTCATACCTCCAGCATTTCCCACACCCCGGCAAAGCCATCCTTGGCTACCTCGTCGAAGGCTCGGGGCATCAGTTTGTCTTGGACGAAGGTGAGCATGTTCGGGATTTGTTCGCAAAACTGACGCATCCAGCGCCAATCCCGGTCCAGTTCCTCCGCGATCTTCATGGATTCGTCTGTCAGCCGACGGCGCTGATTGTCGAGGGTCTTCAGTTTGTCCATCCATTCCGCTTGCACCTGGACCTTCATCGCCGGATCGCCCAAGCGCATCCCGGGCTCGATGAACGGCACGATGCGTCGTTTGAACTTCTCCGGGTCTTGGCCGCAATGCTGCCAGATGCCGAACAATTCCCAGACACAATAGTGACTTTTCAGATAGGCGGGGCCGATGAAGATGGCAACTCGTTCGCCTTGGGTGAGACGGGTCATAAAGTTGCGGATGCTGTCACCCACGCGCATCTCTTCTTTGTCGCGGAGGAATTGCATCTGTCGCTCTGCGGCGGCGGCGCAGAGCTGCGTCACCTTGGCTTCGCTCTCGCTCCAGGCGTAGGAAACGAACAGCAGGTTACTCGTGTTCGGCGTGACGGGATCTTCTCGTCGTCCTCCTGGTGCAAGGTTTTCCGGCCGGAAGGGTTGGGCATCGAGGCGGGCGAAGGGCAGGAGATCGGCGATCGGCATGCGCCCCCGGCCTTTGATGTAGACATCGGTTTCCCCGTCGCGCTTCATCTCCACCAGTTCCTCCAGCTCCCGGAACCCATCGTCCTGGCCCGGCACGGGGACGTATTCCTGGAGGCCGAGGCGGTCTTGAAACGAATCGTGGATCTCTTCCAGGGCGGCGGCGATGATCCCGAACAGGTCGAGGCGCTCCCGGGACCAACCGCCCGGTGCCGTTTGTAGCCAGATGTCAAGAAAGCCGTCCGCTTCGTCCGCCGTGACCAGGGCGCGGATGCCGTTGCGCTCCAGGATGGCTCCCTTGCGCCAAAAGCTGTCGCGGCCCAGGAGCAAGGCGTGGGTCTTGACGAGGAATCGGGTCATCACGGAGCCGGGGAGCACCTCATAGCTGTAACGAAAGACCCGCTCTCGCGGCCATTCCCCAGCGGAGATCGCCTGTTTCTGGGAGAGATCCGGGATCCAAACCTTCCGTTCCTCCCCAGCGAAGCGGAAACAGAGCTGGAACTGCTCCATGAGATCCACCACGAACTCCTCCCTCCCGTCATAGCGGTAGTCGCCCTCCACATCCCGGAGCAGCTCGGGGACCTGCGTCGTGTCGAGGACGCCTTTCTGCTCTTTGAGTGTGGCTTCGTTGAGGATCCGGTAGACGGCGGCGGTGACCCAGCCGGGGTTGCGGACGAATGTCTCCTCTCCTCCGTACTTCTGGCGGATCAAGGCGTGTTCCGAGCCGAAGTGGAGGATGGAACCCAGGGAATGGAGCGTTTGCAGTAAAGTTTCCCGCTGGCTGCCCTCCGGCACCCGTTCTCCGGCGCAGATCGCTTCGTAGCGGGAGCGGGGCATTTCGTTTTGGACCTCCGCCTCGTCTTCCAGCCGGTCCTTGACCCGGCGCCAAGCGGCCGGGAAAGGCTGTTGGACCAGGGGCAAGTCCCGGGCCACCACGGTGCCCAGTTGCTCCCGCAGTGCTTCGATTCCCTCGCGCTTGTCGACCTGGGTCTCAGGATCGATCCAGCAACTGAGGCGGCGGACGAACTGTTTGATCTCCGGGAACTTCGCCCGAAGCCCGTCCCAATCCAGATCCATGGGCTCCTCATCGCACTTATTGCAGGCCACGATGACGGGGGATTCCCCGCCGAAGTTGCGAATGAGGCGGAGCCAATACTCCAACCGGTTCTGGGCCTCCGTCTTCCGGCTATCCAGGACCAGGAGATAGACGCTCCGCTTGGTGAGGAAGAACTGGTGGGTGGCATGCATGATCTCCTGCCCGCCAAAGTCCCAGACGTGGACCTTGACGTCCCCGCACCAGGCGCTGTGTTCCGCATCCACGGTCCGGTCCAGGGTGTGGCGGCGGATCCCGTGCGTCTTTAGCTCCGCCGCATTGAACGGTTGGCCGCGGAGCTGCTTGATGATAGACGTTTTGCCCACGCCCGCCTCGCCCACCACCAGGATCTTGGCTTCGTTGAGCGGTCGGGGGACATCTTCTGCGGAGGTGGTCGAACCATCCGGGCCGGAAGCGGCGAACCAATCGATGATCGCTTGGTGACCTTGCTCAAGGACTTCCGGCGGGGGATTCTGGATCGGGTTGTGGAAGAGCCTGATCGAACCAGGGAGCCAATTGAGTTCGCCGCCCAACTCCAGCTCCAGTCCCAGTTGGAGGATCTGGCGCGGCAGGTCGGTGATCTGGTTCTCCGAAAGATCCACCGTCCGCAGCCGGGGACAACCACCGTCCGGTGGGATCAGGGCAAACAGGGGCGCAATGTCCTGTATTTGGTTGCCACTGAGGTAGAGCGCAGAGAGAGACGAGAGCTCGCGCAGGAAGCTTAGGTCCCGGATTTGGTTGTCTCTGAGGTTGAGCGAAGAGAGAGAGGATAGCTCGCGCAGGAAGCTTGCGTCCTGGATTTGGTTGTCACTGAGGTCGAGCGTAAAGAGAGACGAGAGCTCGCGCAGGAACCTCCAGTCGTGGATTTGGTTGTGTCCGAGGTAGAGCGAAGAGAGAGAGGATAGTTCGCGCAGGAAGCTTGCGTCCAGGATTTGGGTGTTACTGAGGTCGAGCGAAGAGAGCGAGGAGAGCCCACTCATGAACCAATAGTCCCGGATTTGGTTGTTACTGAGGTCGAGCGAAGAAAGAGAGGAGAGTCCGTGCAGGAAGCTTGCGTCCAAGATTTGATTGCTACTGAGGTCGAGGGACGAGAGAGAGGAGAGCCCGTGCAGGAACTTATCGTCCCGGATTCGGTTGTTCCTGAGCATGAGCGAAGAGAGATATGAGAGCTCGCGCAGGAAGCTATAGTCCCGAATCTTGTTGTTACTGAGGTCGAGCAAAGAGAGTGCGGAGAGCTCGCGCAGGAAGCTCGCGTCCTGGATTTCGTTGTCACTGAGGTCGAGCGAAGAAAGCGAGGAGAGCTCGCGCAGGAAGCTCGCGTCCTGGATTTCGTTGTCACTGAGGTCGAGCGAAGAAAGCGAGGAGAGCTCGCTCAGGAAGCTTGCGTTCCGGATTAGGTTGTTCCTGAGGTTCAGCGAAGAGAGAGAAGAGAGCTCGCGCAGGAAGCTTGCGTCCCGGGTTAGGTTGAAACTGAGGTCAAGCGAAGAGAGAGAGGAGAGCTCGCGCAGGAAGCTATAGTCCTGGATATCGTTTAAACTCAGATCGAGCGAAGCAAGACAGGAGAACTCGCGCAGGAAGCTTGCGTCCTGGATCGAGTTGAGACCCAGATTGAGATGTTGAAGGGCGGGCAGAGCGGGGAGGGCGGTTCCGTCGCCGATGCCGCACTGAAACAGATTGAGCGCTACGATGCGCCCGTGCTCATCCTCCCGGTAGCATTTCCGGAACTCCTCTTTCCGGACCAGATCCTCGTTGCTGACGCCGGGTTCGTAGAGGTCGATGTTGAAAAGCGGGCGGCGCAAGCGCTCTTGCAGTTCGAGTCCTTGGCTCATGATCGACGTGCGAGCGTTTCCCTGTTTCGCCCAGCCGCAAGGGAATTGGCGAGTCTACGGGAAACGATCCTGGCGGAGTCCGCAAGTGGCGGATCTTGGCTTGGCCGTGCGGACTCAGCTAGACAACTCGGCCTTCTTCTCGGCAGCACTCTTCTCGCGCTTGGCGTCGGCGGTGTCGCGTAGCTTGGATAGAGAGGAGAGGGCGACGAGTTCGCTGCGCAGTCCGCGGAAGGCCTCGGCGTAACGGCTTTCGCTGCCCTGGCGGTTCGCGGCCCAGGCCAGACCGTCGAGGATGAGGCGGAGGGTTTCGTTGAAGTCTCGGCGGATGTCCGCGAGCAGACGCGGCTTGACACTTTTGCGCTGGAACTCGTCGCACCGCTGATCGGCGGCTTCGAACTCGGTTTCGGAGGTGGCGAGCGCTTTGATCCACTTGGTCAGCCCGGCAGTCTCCGCAGCCTTTTTCACGGAGGCCTCGGCCAAGTCGGTCAACAGTTGCTGGAGTTGAGTGGTGTTCTGTTCGTGAATCAGGTTCTGAAATCCGGCGGGGCGACGGTCCAACACTTCTTGGATCACGGCGATGGCGGCGCGCACCTCTTCGCTTTCTGGGTCTTCGGCACCGATGCGGGTCAGCTCGTAGAGGCGGACCTTCAGCCCATCCCGCTTCTTGTCGGCCTGCGCCTTATCCGCGACAAAGGGATTGGTGGGGAGACGCCCGATCCGGCGGCCCAATTCCTGGTTCAATTCAACCAGGGCGGCGGCGTAGAGCCCCATCAAGTCCCCGGGCGCAAAGCCTTCGAGGAGTTTGGCGGTTTTCTCGCCAAAGTTGTAGAGGTGATCCTCGGCAAAATCCCGGATCTGAAAGTTCGGTGTGGTGAACGTCATGGGGCGGTGGTGGTTGAGTTTGCGTCTTCTTTTTTCCTAATGCTGTGTTTGGTGGTATTGTCAATAAAATATTGGAGGAACTGTTAGGGTCTGGCCTCCCTTTCTCGCGTGCGACCGCGCACGAACCGGAATGAGCCTCATTTTCGATCGTGCAGGTCGGCACGCCACGGAATTGAGCCCGGTTCCTCCTCGTGCGGCGTTGCACGCATCGGAATCAGCCATCATTCACCGCGTGCCGCTCCGCACGCGCCGAAACCGAGGCCGGCTTTTCCTCGTGCGACGCCGCACGCGCCGCAATGAGCCTCAACCCGCCGCGTGCTGCCCCGCACGGGGCGAAACCGAGGATCATGCTCGCGCGTGCGGCACCGCACTCGCGAATCTGGATCCAAACCCGTCAAATCGCTCCGGAGGGAGGGGCTCCTGCGCCTCCGGGAATCGTAGAGAAGGCGGTTCCGGGTGAATCCCGGCGGCCCAGGAGGTCTGGGCTCCGCTATCCCTGGAGCAGGTGGTCCGTCGGTGTCCTAGCCGTTCGCATCCAGAACCGCGCGTTGAATAACACTGCGCAACTGGTCAGCCCAACGGTAAGCCCCCACCAGATGCCGTCCACTCCCATTCCGTGGCGGAAGGCCAAAAACCAACCGAGCGGAAGACCAAGCAACCAGTGAGCGGCGAACGCGGCATTCGCCGGAAAGTGGACGTCTTCCAACCCTCGCAACGCACCGGCGGAGATCACCTGAATCGCGTCGCTCGTCTGAAAGATCGCGGAAATGAAGAGGAGGCCCGCCGCCGCTTCCAAAGTGGCGGCATCGGTGACGAACCAACTGGCGATGATCCTTCGTCCACCAATGATCCCCCCAAGACTCAAGGCGGTGAACCCGGCCGCGAGGAGCAAGGCTCCGCCAAGAATCCGGCGTGCGGCGCCCCGGTCGCCTCCACCCACCGCCGCCCCGGTCCGGACCGTTACGGCCATCGAAAGCCCGAGCGGTACCATGAAGATGGAGGCCGCGACGACCAGGGCGACTTGATGGGCTGCGAGCGCTTCCTTCCCGAGAGTGCCGATGAGCAGACCCGCGCCGACGAAGGCACTGACTTCCGCCAGCATTTGCAGAGCGGACGGCAGACCCAGCCGGATCAGAGCGGTCACTTCCTGGCGGATCGGGCGGCGGAACCAGTGGCGGGGGATCCACTCCCGGAGATTCGGGCTTGTGCGGCACCAGGCGATCATGCCTATGAAGATGGCGGTTCGAGCGATCAGGGTGGCGATTCCGGCGCCAGCGAGCCCCAGGGCGGGGGAGCCGAGATTCCCGTAAATCATGATCCAGTTGAGGACCACATTCAAAAGCACCCCGGCAAAGGTGATCCAGAAAGGGGGCCACGGATGGTTCATTGCATCGGCATGGTTTTTGACCGCCATGCCGAGGAAGGCCGGGACGAGGGACCAGGCGATCAGCTGAAGGAAAGGGGATGTGGCAGCGACAACCTCCGGATCTTGATCAAGCTTGCCCAGAATCGGCGGGAGCAAGAACGCTGCCGCCACGGTGAGGCCACCGGCCCCCAAGGCAATCCAAAGTCCCTGCCGGAGAACCGACCGAGCGACCTCGGGAGCACCGGCCCCGCGTGCCTGGGAGACTTTTACGGAGACGGCGGTGAGCACGCCAATGCCGAAGACGAGCGGGAGATGGCTCAGGTTGGTGACCAAGGCGGCGGCGGCCAGGGGCGTCACTCCGATCCGTCCAATCATCGCCGTATCGATCACCCCCATGAGCATCTGGCTCACTTGACCGGCGATCAGGGGCAGGGCCAACCGAAGGGTCGATCGGGCATCGTCCAGCAGAGCGCGCCGCGTCATGGCTGGGAAGGAACTTGGGGCATGCCTCCGACTTACACCGGTGCGCGGCGGGCGGCAAACCGGGAAAGCCTTTCGGGGTTGGAAGAGCCTCGGTCCCCCAAGCGCCATGATCCTCGTTGTCGCGATCGCTTTCGTTGTCGAAATCGAAATCGAAATCGAAACATCGACCTGTCGACACCGACAACGACAACGACAACGACAACGACAACGACAACGACAACGACAACGACAACGACAACGACAACGACAATAGCGCGCCGTGACCATCCTTGCGATTTGCTGTTCGTCCCCAACTTCTGGGCGGGCTCGCTTCTGAGGCATCGCTCTCCTTAAAGACGATGCTTGCAAGGGCGAGCTGCCTCACGTAAGGAGGACCCTCAGATTATTCCCCGACAACCATGGACGACGCTTCCCGCCTGATTCTTTACAAGATGCTCCATTTGGCCGGCCTGATGACCCTGTTCACCGGGGTAGCCGTTGTCGCGATCCAGGGCAAGGACGGTCCGCTGCGCAAGCAAGCTCTGGTGTTTCACGGGATCGGGCTGTTCCTGCTTCTCCTGAGCGGATTCGGGATGATGGCGATCTTGAAGAAAATATCGGGTGATGCCTTCAGTTACACCGCAGGATGGGTCATCCTGAAGCTGGTCATCTGGCTCTTCTTTGGTGGGATGATCGTCCTCGCCAAGAACGGGGTCCTCAAAGGGCAGGCGGCCTGGATCGTCTGCGTGCTGGCGGGTGTGCTGGCCGCTTGGGCTGGCATCGCCAAGCCGTTCTGACCAGAACATCGGTCCTGAGTTCGCCCTATCGCCAGGGTCATTTCCATCCTGTGGTTGCTGCAGGTCCTTTACGGGCCTTTCAAGGCTTGGATTTCGCGGATCCTCCTGCTTCGGCAGCGGAGAATCTTTGCGGAGACAGTGCCGTCCGAGTATCGCCGGGCTGTCTTGGTGGTGGCGGCCAAGGGGGCGGGAGCTGATTTCCCGGGCTTTCTCAATCTGGTGATGCACCAGGACTATCCCGATTACCGGATGGTTCTGGTGACGCAAAGTGCCAATGACCCCGCCGCTCTTGCGGCTCGGTCCTTTCTGAACCTTGCGCCGGACCAGCATGTCTGGAAGTCCGCAAGAGAACCGGGCGAGGAGGTCCGCGAAGTGGAGTTTATCGTCGCAGGGCTTTCCGAGAACGAGGGGCAGAAGGTGCACAATCAACGGGCTGCTCTGCGCCGGATCCGACCGGACGACCGCATCGTGGCCTTTGCGGATGCGGACATCGTGGGCAGTCGTGATTGGCTGAGACAGCTGTTCGCACCGCTCAACCTCGGACTGGCCCAGGTCAGTTCGGGGTACCGATGGCTGGTTCCCAAAGTGGCGTCGGCGGCCAACTGGATCGCTACGAATCTAAACTCCGACATCGCGATGCTGGCTGGGCCGTCGTGGTGCACGCTGCTCTGGGGAGGGTCGATGGCGATGACTCGGGAAGCCTTCGACGCCTTGGACGTCCCCGCCGCCTTGCGTGGGAGTCTCAATGACGACCTTCAGATCTCCCGGGTGGCACGGGAGCGTGGCCTGCGGATGATCTTCGTCCGGAGTCTCATGGCTCCCTCGCCGGTGGACTATGATTGGGGCGGGTTCTTCGAGTTCGCTCGTCGCCAGTACTTCCAGGTGCGGGTCTATGTGCCTTGGTTCTGGTGCCTCGCGCTGTTCTTCACCACTCTATGGCTGGCGGGGGTATCGGTCACATGGTGGGGAGCTTTGCATGGGAGTCGTTGGTCCATCGTCCTGATCGCAGTGGGCTTCGTCGGTTGTCTGTCCACGCAGCTCATCAGGGAACAGTACTTGCGGGCCATTTTCCCGGCCGGGGTCCGGGAGCAAATTCGGGGAGCACGCTCGATCGCCTGGTTCACGACGACCCTTAACTTCGCGATCCACTGGGTGATCGTAGTGGGGGTTATGTTCATGACCGGAGTGACCTGGGCGGGAATCCGATATCGGGTCAGGGCACGGCAGGATGTGGAAGTCCTAAGCCGCAATGCGTAGGATGAGCCGTTCCAGCGCTTCCAATCCAAATCGAAAGCCCTCCACCGGGATCCGTTCATTGTCCCCGTGGAACAGAGCAGAAAACTGAAGATCGGCAGGGAGGCGCAGGGGATAAAACCCGTAACAGATGGTCCCGAGTTTCGCGTAATTCCGCGAGTCGGTCGCCCCAAAAATCGGATAGGGGAGCACGGCTGCTCCGGGATCCATCTCTTGCAATACCCTCGACATCTCCGCGAAGACCGGGGTGTCCGAAGAGAACGCGGATGGCGGTTCCTCATGGATCAGCTCAATGGCTGGCTCGGGACCGGTCAACGCTCGCACTTCCGAGAGTAGCTCGGCCGTACTGCTCCCCGGGACCACCCGGCCATCGACGAGAATGATCACTTCCGATGGAACAACGTTGATCGCATCGCCGCCCGCTTGGATGATCGTCGGGTTGACGGTGTTGGAGAGGATGGATTGCAGGGCCAGCCGTCGTTCGCCCGGGGGGACGACATGGTGGAGGAGGAATCGCCCGAGCTGCGGGTGGAGCAACCCCGAGAGAACGAGGCGTTCCACGGGGCCACTGTGCTTGCCCATGCCGACCAAAAAGCGTTGAGTCGGCTCACCGACATGATGCGGTAAGCGCGCCCGGGCCAGTTTCGTCAAGATTTCCCCGGCACGGGCCACGGCACCGTCGGGACATGGCTTGGCTCCGTGCCCGGGAGCCCCTGTTACCCGGATACGCAAACGGGCGAGTCCTCGTTCCGCTACTTGAATCAAGTAACAGCGGGTCCCTTTTACATCGATGGAGAATCCGCCGACCTCGTTGATGCAATACTCGGCGCGGATGAGGTCGGGATGGTGCTGAACGAGAAAGGCGGAGCCATACTCGCACTCCCGTTCTTCATCAGCCACCGCAGCAAAGATGACGTCTCGTTTGAGCCGGATACCCTGGCGCTTGAGCCGCCGGAAGACGGTGAAGGCCATGGCCGCGAAACCTTTCATATCGATGGCTCCGCGACCCCAGAGAAAACCATCCGCCTCCTCACCACTGAAGGGCGGGCGGGTCCAACGCGATGGATCTGCGGGGACGGTGTCGAGGTGACAACTGAGGAGAAGAGGCTCCGCAGAGCCGTCGCCCGGAAGACGACTCACCAAGTTGACCCGGTCTGGGGCCGGTTCGATCCAAGAGGAGGGCAGGCTCTCCCTAGCGAGTTCGCGGCGAAGCAGCTCAGCAGCCGGACGCTCGCAACCCGGCGGATTGGAGGTGTCGATCCTTAAGAGAGCCTGCAGGAGAGACTTGGCCTCTTCAAACTCTGCCGGAGAAAACGCTATAGGCGGCGTGGAGATCAGGAAGCGGCGGGAAGGTGATCGACTTCGAAAATCTCCGCAGGGAAGTTCTTGGTTTTAAAATCCCGGAAATTCAGCACGGTGGTCTTCGGGCTACCAAGCATTTCGATGACTTCGAGCTTGGATAGGAAGGGAACTTCCTTCCCTCCGATCGTAATCGAAGAGTTGTGCTGAAAGGTCGCGGTGCGGATGTGCTTGCCCGTTTTGGTGTAGAACTCTGCTTTCCGGCTGACGCGATCGCCGTTGGCGACCCAGAGGAGCACTTTATCGTAGGATGCAGTGGTGCCGGGACGGGCGTTCAATTCGAACTGCGTGCAGGCCTCACCCTTCAGCGTCGCCTTGTGAGCGGAACCCGGAGAGTACTCCTGAAGAAAGCTAATGGAGGCGATATCGCCAATGGCAGCGTCGCCGGCCACTTGCTGGCGACGGGGCACCAAAACGGCGCGTTTGGTGCCGGGGCGGTAGAAGTACATTTGGCCTCCAGTCAGCAGGTACTTCTTCCCGGCGGAAGTGGACGGTTCCACCACTTCGGCGGCGGCCTTCCCACCCTGGGTCCTGACGATCAAGGTGGCGTTGGCATCATCCTTCGAGGATTCGCTTCCCGCGTTGACGGTCCACTGCATGCCCGATGAGAAGCGGACGCCCCGGCGGATTTCGGCATCATCGAGCAAGGCTTGCTCGCTCGAGGTAATCTCGGCGGTTGCCGACATGGAGAGCAAAACTCCCAGGAGGAGAATGCAGGCGGATTGCTTGGTCATGAGGATTCTGAGGTTAAACGTGACCGAGCGCTTCCACAATACCTTGCTTGGAAGCCTTCCGAGCGGGAAGGATGGCTGCGGCAAGCGTTAAGACGATGAGGAAGACGGTCGTCATCAATAAATACTGCGGAACCAACTGGATTTCCAGCGGCACTTTCCGTCCGATCGTGGGAGGGGTCCACATTGGAGCTTCCAGCTTGATCACTGTCCAGACCAACACGGAGATCAACAGGCCCACGACCGACCCTCCGATCCCCAACAAAGTTCCCTCCATCGCAAAGAGCTGAACCACGCCGAGGCGCCGCAACCCAAGGGCCCGGAGTGTTCCAATCTCGGTGGTGCGTTCAATGATGGCCATCGCCATCGTATTCATAACACTCATGCTCACGATGATGATGAGAATAAAGAACACCGTCCCGAAGATCATGTTGAACATCTTCTTGGTCAGTTGGTAGAAATCCGACTCTTCGTCCCAACGCTTCACCTGATAGCCGCCGCCCTCGCTGGCTATCATGGCCTGGAGAGTTTTCTCGACGGCGGCCATGTCTCCCCGGTGCTTGAGGAGGATCGCTACGCGGCCCACTCCATCGGTTTGAACGAGGTCCTGAGCGAGCTTGAGAGGCAGGACGATCAACTTCTCGTCCAATTCCGAGCTCGGACTGGCGAAAGTGTTCTTCACCACCGCGTCGACCACGTTGATCTGGCCGTCGACGGTTCTGGCCATCAAGACGACGTCGGCACCCAACTGCAATCCGAGCGTGTGCTCCACCCCGTGTGTGATTCCGATCTGGCTGGGATCGTCGTCGGTGAGAGGTTCACCGGTATCGAGAAACGATGCGCCGCGTCCGAGCGTCTTCGATTCACGGAAAAAGATGTCGCGATGTGAAGGCTGGAAACCCTTTGCCACGAAAATGTTGGCCCGGTCTCCGGAGTCGAGTTGGCCGGTCAATTCCATGGTCCCGGCCACAAGGAGGATGCGTTTGTCTTGCTCCGGGAGATGCGAAAGCTTCTCGTAGAGTGGTCCGGGGACGAGGTAGCCACCCGGGTCACTGGTGGCGTTTTCCTTGTAACCCTCCTTGTAGATTTGCAGGTGCCCGTTCCCGCCGGCGTAGATAAATCCGTCGCGGAGGTTGTCGAACATGTAGGCGGTGAAGCCGCCAAAGATGTTGACGGCGGCAAATCCGAACGCTGCCGCGAGGATCGTCACGGCGGACCGGCGGCGGTTTCTCAGAAGATTGCGCGCGGCGAGGACGAACCAGTTCATGCGGGATTGGTGCGGATATCCTCGGTGATCAGGCCGTCCTGGAGGTGAACCTTGCGATCCACACTGGCCAGGAGGCGTTCATCGTGGGTCGAAAAAATGAAGGACGTCCGGAACTCACGGTTCAGATTCCGCATCAGGTCGATGATGCGCTGGGCATTCTCGGAATCTAGGTTCGCGGTCGGCTCATCCGCCACGATGACGACAGGGCGGTTGATAAGGGCGCGGGCGATGGCGACCCGCTGGCGTTGACCGCCGGAGAGTTTCTTCGGCCAATGCGCTGCGTGATCCGCCAAACCCACCTTTTCGAGCATTTCCAGGGCGAGGGCCCGGCTCTCTGCCGGAGAGACCCCGAGCATCTGCAACGGCAGCTGAACATTCTCCAGCGCCGAAAGGACGGGGATGAGGTTGAAGTTCTGAAACACGAACCCGATTTTCCGGTTCCGCAGATCACTGCGCGCATCGTCACTCAGCGACAAAACCTCGACGCCATCGAACTCAACTCGGCCCTCTGTGGGCTCATCAATCACCCCGATGAGATGGCACAGGGTCGATTTTCCGGACCCAGAAGGACCCCACACCGCCACGAACTCCCCCGGAGCGATCCGCAGATCGACTCCTCTAAGGGCTTCGATCAGCGTATCGCCGAGTTGGTAAGTCTTCCGGGCGCTGATTACGTTGACGAGTGACAAGACGGCGAGGCGACGGTTCGGGCGGCCATGCTAGCCTGACGTAGCCACGGGGCAAGCAGATTGTGAGTCCGGTGTCGTCAAGGACTCCAGACGAACCCGTGCTATCAGGCCGACAGCATCTCGGAGTTGAAGGCCTCGGGCGTGTGATCCACCGAGACTGGCAGGCAACGGGATCCCGGAGTTGCCTCGCGGAACGCCTCGTCACGATTGACTTCGAACGCGATGGCGATCGAATCGCTGAGATTGGCAATCGCTTCCTCTTCGCTCTCGGCTTCCGCGACAATTCCCGGAATTTCCGCGCAACTGGCTACATAACTCCCGTCGTCAGAGCGGGAAACAACTGCAGTGAATTCACCGTGCATGAGGCAATCGTAACGAAAGCGACACATTGCGCAAGCGGTGAAAGCCTGAAAATTCGCATGTGTTAGTATTCTGGGGACAACATGTGAATAACTGGCACGTTCCCCCTTAGATCATGAGTTCGCGAATCGGATCGGCCCCTTCCACACCCACCAATTTCTGGTCCAATCCGCCGTAAAAATAGCTCAAATGATTCGGATCGATCCCCATCAGGCTCAGGACTGTGGCGTGCAGATTCTTCACGTGATAGCGGTTCTCCACCGCCGCGCTGCCAATCTCGTCGGTCCGTCCTACAGAGATCCCGCCCTTTACGCCGCCCCCGGCCATCCACATGGTGAAGCCGTAGGCGTTGTGGTCCCGTCCCGTGCCCTTTTCATACTCCGCAGTCGGTTGTCGGCCAAATTCCCCGCCCCAGACGATCAGGGTTTCATCCAAGAGACCGCGCCGCTTCAAATCGCGGATCAATCCCGCGATCGGTAGATCGGTGGCACCGGCGTGGAGATTGTGGTTTTTCTCCAGGTCACCATGGGCATCCCAATTCTGATCATTGTGCGCTCCCCCCGAATAGATTTGGATGAAGCGGACCCCACGCTCTACGAGCCGCCGCGCCATGAGACACTTCCGCCCAAAATCCTCCGTTTGCGGGCGATCCATTCCATAAAGGTGCTTGGTTTCTTCGCTCTCCTCTTCCAGGTTGATCGCTTCCGGCGCGCTCATCTGCATCTTGTAGGCCAGCTCGTAACTGGAGATCCTTGCCGACAGGTGGCTGTTATCCGCCCGGGAGGCCAGATGCCCTCCGTTGAGTTGGTTCAGGGAATCGATCACCAAGCGCTGCTCGGACGAGCCCATCCCCGCCGCGTTGCTCAGGTTGAGGATTGGTTCGCCCTGGGAGCGGAAGACGGTGCCCTGGTATCCCGCAGGCATGAAGCCGGAGGTCCAATTCTTGGCACCCGAAATCGGTCCTCCCGACTGATCGAGCATCACCACATACCCCGGCAAATTCTCGTTCACAGAACCCAGCCCGTAGTTCACCCAGGACCCAAGCGACGGTTTTCCGCTGATGACCGATCCGCAGTTCATCATGAGCAGCGCGGAACCGTGAATCGGGGAATCCGCCGTCATGGAGTGGACAAAAGCGATGTCGTCCACGCAGCCGCCCACATTCGGGAACAGATCACTGACCCATTTCCCGCATTGCCCATACTGCTTGAACTTCCACTTCGGCTCGACGATTCGGCCCTGGTTGCGCTTGCCTCCCCGGCCGAAGGTCTTTACGTCGATGGTTTTCCCGTCCATCCCAACCATGGACGGTTTGTAGTCGAAGGTGTCGATGTGGCTCGGTCCCCCATACATAAAGAGGAAGATCACGTTTTTGGCCTTGCCGGGGAGCATGGGTGGGGTCGCCGCCGAGGCAGATCCGAAGAATCCGTCTTTGGCGAGCAGTCCACTCAGGGCCAGGGCGGGGAAGCCAGCCCCGGCGGTGTGGAGAAATTCCCGGCGGCGCAGGTTGCCGCAGAAGGTGCCTTTGGGTGTTTTCATGGGAGGCTCAGTCTAGGTAAATGAACTCGTTCAGGTTGAGGGCCATCAGGGCGACCCGATCGAGCGCTTGCCGCTCTTCCAGGCCTGCCTCACTGTGGAGGCGTTCGACCAAGCGGGTCGCTGTCCTCACGTCGCCCTCGGAAGGCTCCCGCTGGGTGACCAGGGACAGAGTGGTGCGCACCCGGGAATGAAGGTCGCCCGGCTGGGCATCGATTCTTCCTCCGAGTAAGGCTGCCTGCTCATTGATGAAGGTGGAGTTGAGCATGCCGAGCGCCTGGGTGGGCACGGTGGTGGCGAAGCGGACCGCGCACGGACTGTCAGTATCCGCCTGGTCGAAGTCGGCCAGGAAGGGGTGACGAAGGCTCCGTTTGACGTGGATGTAAAGTGAGCGGCGCACGTGATCGAGCGGGTCTGGCGAAATCGGCCAGGCATTTCCCGGATGAGACGAGGTGGCCACGACCTCTTCGGGCAGCGGCGGGAAAACCCAGGGGCCCCCGCGCCGTTCCAGGTTCAGTTTTCCGGTGACGACGAGGATGGAATCCCTGATCTCCTCGGCGGTGAGCCGGCGCATGTTGTAGCGCCAGAACAACGCATTGCCAGGATCGACCCTCAGCCCATCCGGAGTCGCCGCGCTCGACATCCGGGCCGCCTCGCTGTTGAGGATGAGCCTCTGCATCGACTTGATGCTCCAACCACTCGCCACGAACTGGGCTGCCAGGTAATCCAACAACTCCGGATGGGTCGGGGCTTCGCCGAGCTTTCCGAAGTCGTTGCTGCTTGCCGCGATGCCCCGTCCGAAGTGATGCTGCCAGAGCCGGTTCATCATCACGCGTGCGGTGAGCGGGTGGTCGGCGCTGGCGATCCAACGAGCCAGGGCGAGCCGGCGTCCGGAGGAGCGGAACCCTTCTCGCTCGATTCGGATGGGGCTGGCTGGCACGGGATTGGAATCCGAATGCGAGGCCAGGACCGCCGGAAACCCTGGTTCCACAGGAGCACCCAAGGCATGGGCCGATCCACGTAGGTGAATCTGCAATAGAGCTGGTTCACCCGCGGTCTCGGTCACTGCATTGAGGGGGATCCCGGGAACTTCCTTGCGGATCGCGTCGATTCTCCCGGCTAACTCTTTGCGGGTTTTGGCCATGTCCTTGCCAAAACGGGCCTTCGCCGCCTCCTTGAGCTCCGCACCGCCACGCTTGAGGGCGTCTTCGATCGAAGCAAAGCCGTTCGAGCCCGATCGCAGGGAGAGATCAATATACTGGCCTCCACCGTTCTGGCGGCAGTGGACCGCGATGGTGTTGCGCCCCGTCTGCAGAGCCGCGCGCGCCGTCTCGCCGAGTTCAGTGTTGGCGTAGTCAGTCCGATAGCCTTTGGCCCGGAAGATTTCCGTCCCGTTCAAATAGACCTCCACGTCTTCATCATGGTGGATCCGAAGGGTCAGATCCGAGGGCAACTCGGTGAGTCCAAACGAGGTCAGCAACCAGATCTGAGGCGTTCTCCATTCGGTGCCGATCACCGCGCCCGGCGTTCCTGGGGTTCCGAATCCACCCCGACTCTTGGTCCAACCGGATGGCCGGAAACCGGTCTCTTTCCAATCCGCCTCCGGCTCAGTGAAGCGGTAGCTCCATTGCGATCCCGCGCCCTGGGCATCATCGATCCAGATTCTGGCCTCACCCTTGCCCGGCTTAATCTGGCCGGTCTCGCGCAGCCAATGGTTGAACTCTGCATCCATCGCGCGCAGTTCGCCTTCTGCCTGGGCAAGCCTTTGCTCCTGGGAAACCGCAAACGCCGCCTTCTCCGCTGCGGTAGCCCAGGGGACGATCGTTCCCGGCGTTGCATAGGGCTTCACCCCATGGAACAGGGCCATGAAAGAGTAGTAATCACGCTGGGAAAAGGGATCGATCTTGTGGTCGTGGCACCGCGCACAGCCCAGTGTGGAGGCCATGAAGGTTTCCGCCGTGACTTGGACATTGTCGGCGAGGACGTCGTAGGTGTGTTGCTCCCGGTCCGCCGGTTCGTCATCCCATTGCATCAACCGGTGAAACCCGGTCGCGGTGATGGAGTTCTGGGTGGGCTCAGGCAGCTCGTCCCCGGCCAACTGCTCGATCACAAAGCGGTCGTAAGGAAGGTCGTTGTTCCAGGCATCGACAACGTAATCCCGATACCTCCAAATTTCAGGCTTCGCGTTGTCCCGTTCAAACCCATTGGTTTCCGCGTAACGGACCAGATCGAGCCAATGGCGGGCCCACTGTTCTCCGTAGGCGGGGTTGGCCAGTAATTCATCGACCTTGGCGGCCGTGGCTTTTTCCAGTCCGTCCCGCTTGGCTGCGGCGGCAAACTCTTGAACTTGGGCGAGCGTCGGCGGCAATCCCGTGAGGTTATAGTGAAGCCTCCGCACCAATTGATCCGCCGGAGCCGGGCCATTCATCTTCAGACCCGCCTTCTCCAGCCGGGCCGCAAGGATCCCATCTATATCCGTGGGCTGGCCCGGTGGTTTCACAGGACGATAGGCCCAATGTTCCCGGCTCTCCGCAGTGATGGCGAACCCGCGGTGGGCTGCGACTGGAGCGCCCGCCACCTCCAGCGCGGGATCGTAGGGCGCGCCCATCAAGGTCCATTGCCGGAGAACTTCGATGTCGCCGGGGGAGAGTTTTGCCTTCGGCGGCATTTGATGATCGTCGTCCTCGTAGGAAATCATCCGGAGCAGCAACGACTTCTCCGGGTGGGTATCGTCGATCGTCGGTCCCAGGTCGCCGCCCCGGCTCAGTCCTTCTTTGGAGGTGATACGAAGACCGCCCCGGATCTTTTCCTTGCCGCCATGGCACTCGAAGCAATTCGCTTCGAGGATCGGATGGACCTTCTCCGCATAAAAGCGAGCGCCTTGGGGCTCAGCGGCCACCGCAGAAACCACGAGGAGGCAGGAAAGAAATCGGAGGAGCATGCGGTAAGGGTGGGGGACCACCGGCAAAACACCCTAGCTCACGTTTCCTGTCTCCGTCTTGTTTCCGAATGTCCCGATTTTGTCGAAATGCGACACTTCCAGAAGGAATCAGGGCTTCACCGAAATGTCTTCCGATACTCCAGCGGCGTCGTCCCCATCTGTTTGCGGAAAAGCCGTGAGAAGGAGCTTTGATCGTAGAACCCGCATTCGAGAGCCAATTCGCCGAGACTCTTGTTGGATTCCCGCAGTTCGTCGCACGCCCGGAAAACACGCATCTTGATGATGAACGCCTGGGGAGTCGTCTTGAGGTGCTTGCGGAAACGTCTCTCAAACTGTCGGACCGACAATCCAGCGCATTCCGCTAATCGGGTCACGGGCAACTCTTCCGTGAAGTGTTCCTGAATGTGATTGAGCGCGCGGCTGATGTCGAGATCTTCCGGGAGATTGGCCCGCAGGTTCGAGTAAGGCTGGATGATCCCCATGACGCCGATGATCGCACCTTCCCGATCCCGCATGGGGAGCTTGGTGGTCAGGAACCATCCCGGGATGCCGTGACGATTGACGAAGATTTCAACCAGATCAACGAGGGGGCGCCCCGTGGCCATGACCTGAAGATCGTCCCTGCGGAATTTGACCGCCAAGCTGTGGGGGAGGAGTTCAAAATCCGTGATCCCGACGAAGCTCGCTTCATCACGATAGCCGTAATGATCGAGGAGCGCCTGATTCGCAGCCAGCAAATGACCTTCGCGATCTTTCGCGAAGAAGAGGGCATCCTTGAGATGGTCAAACAGGCGGAAGACCTGCCCATCCGGAGCGATTGCGGCGAGCAGTTCAGCGCGCCATTCCTCGCCCGGGACTTTGGGGGTGCGATTGTCCGGAATCATCCTCTTTTCGCTGCGGGGACCCGGCGGATGCTGGGCAGGGGGTATGGGCATTCCACTCAATCCCGACCGGCTAGGTCAATCAAAAAGGACCTTTCCACCCGGGTCAATCCACGCTCTCTGTCCGCTCATGCAAATGCGACGTCTAGGCGGCAGCGGATTGGTGGTGTCCGAGATCGGGCTTGGAACAATGACATTCGGCGAACAGACCGATGAAGCGATGGCTTTCCGGATCATGGATCGCTCGTTCGAACGGGGCGTGAACTTCCTCGATACCGCCGAACTCTACCCGGTTCCTCCCAGCGCGCCCAAAGCTGGAATCACCGAGGAGATCGTCGGCCGCTGGATGCAATCCAAGCCACGCCATCAGGTTCTCATCGCCAGCAAGATCGCCGGTCCGGGCCATGGATGGTTCACTCCTCCCGTGCGCGATGGCGTCACCCACATCGACAGGCACCAAATTCGCCTTGCGGTGGAGGGGAGTCTCCGTCGACTGCAAACCGATTACCTGGATCTCTATCAAGTCCATTGGCCCGACCACGGCGCCCGGCACGCCGATATCCTCGGGGCCCTCACCGAACTGATTTCCGAAGGCAAGGTCCGCGCCATAGGCACCAGCAACGATACCAGTTGGGGCGTCATGAAATCGCTTTGGGAGGCAGAGCGCCACGGCACGGCCCGTTACGACACGGTGCAAAACAACTTTTCGCTGATCAACCGGCGTTGCGAAAGCGAACTGGCTCAAGTCTGCCGCCGGGAAAACGTCAGCCTGCTGCCTTACTCTCCGCTCGGTGGCGGGGTCCTTTCCGGAAAATACCACGAGGGTGCTCTGCCAGACGGGGCCCGCTTCAGCGAATATCTCCGCTCGGGCGGCGAGCGCCAAAAACGCATGGCGGTGCGCTTCGTCAACGCCCGCACCTTGGAGACCACGCGGCGGTTGGGTGAAATCGCCACGGACCTGGGCATTTCGGTGACCACCCTGGCCGTCACCTGGAGCAAACAGCACGATTTTGTCGCCTCCACCCTCATCGGTGTGACCCATCTGGACCAACTGGATGAATGTCTCAATGCAGGCGATCTCGTCCTGAGTCCGGAGACGCTGGCGCGCATCGACCAAATCGATGTCGACATCCCCAACCCCATGACGGAGGACGGGTTGCGTCGGCTCTAAGAAAAATACAGACAGGTCTGTATGTATTTTCGTCGGGCGACGTCGAAAGGTTTATGCAACCTGTCACGCTTACTAGCGAAAACTTCGATTCCGCGATCTCCAACGGCACCGTCCTGGTCGATTTTTGGGCCGAATGGTGCGGTCCCTGCCGGCAGCAACTCGCCATCCTTGATCGGGTCGCCTCTCAGGTCCCGGCTGGTGTCACCATCGGCAAGGTCAACATCGACGAGGAACCGAAGCTTGGGGCCCGTTTCGGAATCCGCTCCATCCCGACCCTTTTGCTTTTTCAGGATGGACGCCTCACTCGGACGATCAACGGATTGACTCCAGATACCCGGCTTCTGTCTCTTCTCGCTGCCCCTGTTTGATTGCTGTCGGCGGTCACGTTTTTCCCGCTGGTGACAACCATACAGGAAACCTCTGCGAAACGTGAGACTGCACCTCCTCCTCACTTTGATGATCTTCGGGACGCTGGCTCTCAGCGCCATCGAGGCCGTCAGGCTCCACCTCCCCACCGGCGACGGCAACGTCGATGCCGGAGCCTGGCGGCCTCAACCGAAGACCATCTTCCAGCCAGTCGAGTCGGCGTCAATCCCTGCGGGTGGATTGGCGTCGGCTCGCTGAATGGTGGAAGAATTGGAAAAAGAGTTGCGTCCATGAGCCTCCGGGATTTATTGCCGCCCTCTCGCCGGTCCAAGTGGCCGACGCTCCGAGCAAGCGAGAATGGGTAGGTTCCAGAGCGGTCAAATGGGGCAGACTGTAAATCTGTTGTCTTCGACTTCGCAGGTTCGAATCCTGCCCTACCCACGCCGCTCGTAGCCGCTGCGGAGGTAGTGGGCCAGCAGTTGCCCAAACGATCTCTCGTTCTCGACATCGGAGTCGCGTTCCGGCCCCGACACGGCGGCGGGTTTAATCTTGGCGGTGAGCCCATCACGTGGCAAGCTTCTCTGCCGTGCCGTTTTGGTTCTATCTCCTCGCATTTGTCATGACCAATGCCGTTGAAGCCCAAGAACCGTATCCTGGCGGGGGCAGTCCGATCTCGAGCAACGCTGCGGACCGAGCGGAGCAGGCGGCGAAGCGGGTGTTGCCCCTGTTGGAGCCTGAGCTAACCCGGCTCGGCTTGAAGCGGGGAAATCCGGTGTTGCTGCGCGCTTTTAAGGAGAGTGCCGAGATGGAACTCTGGATGCAGGCGAAGCCTGGGGTGCCCTTCACCTTGTTCCGCGTTTACAGGATTGCCGCAATGTCCGGTGAACTCGGCCCCAAATTAGCCGAAGGGGATGGCCAGACGCCGGAAGGATTTTATGCCTTCGAGGCCCGCGCCCTCAACCCGAAGAGCCACTACCATCTCGCTTTCAACATCGGTTATCCGAATGTTTACGACCGGGCCAACGGCCGGAGCGGAAGCCTCATCATGGTCCATGGATCGCGGGTTTCCATCGGCTGCTTCGCCATGACCAATGATTCCATCGAGCAGATCTACTCCTTGGTTGCCGCTGCCTTCGCATCCGGACAAGAGCGCATCCCGGTGCATTGCTTTCCTTTCCGAATGACTGCGGAGCGGATGGCGGAGGCGCTGGGTTCCCCTTGGTTCGGGTTCTGGACCGAACTTCACCCAGGCTACATCTCGTTCGAAGCGACCCGGCTTCCGCCGAAGATCACCTTCAGAGGCAAGCATTACTGCGTGGAGGCGGCTACTGGCGGTTAATCCGGGACGAGGTACTGGCCTGACTCCTTCCGGGCGATGAGGCGATCGGTCGCGGCTTTCCAGGCGGCAAAATGCTCGGTTCGTTTGTGGGCGGCAAAGGCGTCCGCGTCGTCGTAAAGTTCGTAGATCGCGAACTTGTCCGGGTTGTCGATGTGACGGGACCATTCCCAACGGTGGCAGGTGGGCTCCAGTTGGGAGTGACTAGAGTTGTCCCTCAGGGCGGGGAGAAGTTCATCACCGCAACCTGGGTGGCATTCAATGAGGACTACGACGGCAAGCACGCAATCATTGTTGGCGCGGGTTCCATTGCTTGACAATCGCCAGACCGGTTAAAATGTTAAAGGCGGTTCAAGGCTAGATGATTTTGCCCTTCCGTTGGGACGATATATGAAACCGCTTTTGCATCTCTTGCTCCGCTCCAGCCTTGCTCTCGCTTGTCTCGCCGTTTCGGCTTGGGGCGACGAGAAGACGGGCAGTGGCGATGTCGGCCCTGGTGGGATCCCCATGCTGGTCCGGCCTGGAATGGCGGTTGCACCGCCGAAGGTTGAGCCGATCGATCCGAAAGATCCGTTGGCGAAGGAGAAGACGCGGCTCCGCGAGTGGGAGAAGTCGCTCAACCTCACGGCGGACTCGCTGGCTGGCCGGGTCCAAGCGTTGGCGGAACGCGAGGAATTGCTCCGGGAACAAGAGCGTGCGATCGAAAGCCGGGAGGCGGCTGTCGAGGGAAGGGAAGCGGCAGTGAGTGCCCGGGAGAGCCTGTTGCGGAGCCGGGAAACAATGCCGTCGGCGAAGCCATGGACGGGAGGCGAGGCGCCTAAGGTGGTCGGAAAGCACGCCATTGTGATCGACGCGGGCAATGGGAGGATCCTGCACGAGAAAGATGCCCGATCCTCCGCATCGGTGGCGAGCACCCAAAAGCTGATGACCGCGCTGATCGTGGTGGAGGCAGGGCACCTGGATGAAATGGTGACGATTGCGAAAGCGGACACGGATGTGGAGCCCTCCGTTCTGGGTTTTCGGGCGGGGGAGACCTACCGGCGCTCAGATCTATTGAAATGGCTTTTGGTGAGATCCGGCAACGACGTGGCCAAGGCGTTGGCTCGGGACAATGGCGGGTCCGAGGCGGCTTTTGCGGCGAAGATGAATGCAAAGGCGATCGAATTGGGAATGACCAACTCTCACTTCGTCAATCCTCATGGGCTGACTGCACCGGGCCAACATTCCTGCGCGCGAGACATGGCTCTCCTGGCATGGGCCTGTTACCAGAATGCCTTTATTCGCGAGTGCGTCTCGCTGAAGACCTTCTCTTTGAAGCTGAATCACGGCCCGGTTCGGGAGGCGGTGAACACGAACCGCGTGCTCAGGGAGTTCTCGGCCTGCAATGGAATGAAGACCGGTTTTACGAATGCGGCGGGTTCTTGCCTGGTCACCAGCGCGGAGCGGGATGGCCGCAAACGGATCTGCGTGGTCCTGGGCAGTACCGGGAGCTGGTGCGCCAAGGACTCCGAGGCCCTCCTCGATTGGTCGCTGGCGAACGATTAGTCGACGAATTTTAAGTGGAGGGAGAGCGCCCGCTCCAGCTGGCGCATGTAGCGGGAGCGAGGAATGTCCTCGCAGCCGAACTGTTTCAAATGGGGCGTGCTCCACTGGGTGTCGAGAAGCAGAAAGCCCTTTTGAGACATTCGTTGCACCAGATGGACCAGGGCGACCTTTGAGGCATCGGCGACCTTGCTGAACATCGATTCCCCAAAAAATGCGCCACCCATGGCAACGCCATAAAGACCGCCGACCAGCTCTCCGTCTTTCCACGTCTCCACGGAATGCGCGTAGCCCATCTCGTAGAGCCGGGTGTAACTGTTGACGATGGCGCGATCGATCCACGTGGAAGACCGGTCAGCGCAACCCGCCATCGTTTCTGCAAATGCGTGGTTGATGCGGATCTCGAAAGGACTTTTCTTTAGGACTCGCTTCAGTCCGTGAGGAATGTGAAAGGTATCAAGTGGAATGATGCCTCGCGGATCGGGCGAGAACCAGGCGATCTCTCCGTCATGCATGGCCATGGGGAAGACGCCCAACTGATAGGCCTTCAGCAGGAATTCCGGCTCGATCTCGTTGAACTCAGACTCACGGCCTGGAAGTTTTGGTTCCATGACACTTTCGACTCAAAGACAGTCCCACACCATCGGATGAGAATCAATCTTCGAGACATCAGAGAAGACGGGCTGGACCTCTGCGGTGAATTCGCGGAGGACATTTTTCAGTTGGGCGAGGGGCAACCCAAGCCTGACGGGCCGGTCCGTTACGATCTTCATGCCGAAATCGTCGATGAAACCCTTGTGGTTCGCGGCACGCTGGATGCGGATTTTGAGATGACTTGCGTGCGCTGCCTGGATCCATTCGTCTTCACGGTGCATGTTCCGGACGCAATTTACGGTGAAGAGATTGGCGGTCGGGAAACCATCGACTTGACGGATTCAGTACGGGAGGATATTCTCCTCGCCCTTCCGGATCACCCTCGCTGTGAGGAAGCCAGTCCGCCGAAGAGTTGTCCGGCGCAAGGCTTGTTCGAGGCGTCGGGAGTTCAGGCGGAAGCAAAACCAGGAAATGGCCCAAAAGGCCGTCGGCCTTGGGCGGATCTGGAAGGATTTGAGCCCAATTCGCCCGGCGGTTGAATTCCGTCATCCCGCATATCATCCTTTAAACGAATCAACCGCCATGGCAGTTCCAAAGCGTCGAACCTCTAAGATGAAGAAGCGCATGCGCCGCGCCGCAAACCGCTGGCGTGCGCCCAAGTTCCAGTCCTGTCCTGAGTGTGGCAGTGCCAAGCCCGGCCATATCGCTTGCCCTTCTTGTGGTTATTACAAGGATCGCCAAGTGGTTGCGGTTGACTTGGACGCCTGAGCCGGACCATTGGTTCAGCTCTACTTCAGGCCATTTTCAGGACTAGCACTGTGAAAATTGCGCTCGACGCGATGGGCGGCGATCACGCGCCCGGGGTTACTGTGACCGGGGCTCGCCTCGCTCTGGATCGATTTCCTTCGATCCGCCGTCTCTATTTAGTCGGAGACGAAGCGATTATCAAGAAGGAGGTCGACGCCCAACTCTTTGCGGATGCCCGAGTGGAAATCGTTCATGCCCCGGAGCATGTCGAGATGGGCGAATCCGGCTTGAAGTCAGTCAAGCAGAAGAAGAAGTCCTCCATCAATGTGATGGCAGACATGGTCAAAGCGGGGGACGCCGAGGCGATGGTCAGCGCCGGAAACACCGCTGCGATGGTGGCCTCCTCCCGCGTCAAGCTTCGTTGCCTGGAGGGCGTCGAGATGCCGGGGATCGCTTCGCCTTTGCCGAACGAGCATGGGCCCAACAACATCCTCGACGCTGGTGCCAACGTGCATGCGAAACCGATCCATCTTCTCCATTACGCGATCATGGGCGGGGTCTACGCCCGTCACGTCCAGGGGATCAAGAATCCTCTGGTGGGCTTGATGTCCGTCGGCGAGGAGGATGAGAAGGGGACGGATTTTACCCGTGAAGTCTTTGCGTTGCTCAAGGATGCTCCGATCAACTTCGTGGGAAATGTCGAAGGCCACGACCTGTTCGCGACGCCGCTCCATGTCACCGTCTGTGATGGATTCACCGGCAACATCGTCTTGAAGTCTTGCGAGGCGACTGCCAAGATGGTCAGCAAGTACCTGCGTCACGCCATCCGCTCCAATCCATTTACCGCCTTGGGCGGGCTCGTCGCTCAACCGGCATTCGACATCGTCAAGCGTCGCACCAGCTACGATCAAGTGGGCGGCAGCCCGTTGCTGGGCGTTCGCGGCGTATCGATCATCGGGCACGGATCGAGCAACGAGATCGCGATCATGAACGCAATTCGGGTTGCGGTGGAGTCGGTTCAGCATGAAGTGAATCCGCAAATCGAGGAGGCGATCGCCTCCTTGCGGTAAGCGACCCTCTTCATGATTGAGAACGGACAATGTAGCGTCGTCATCGCTGGAACCGGGAGCTACACCCCGTCCCGGGTTCTCACCAACGCCGATCTCGAGAAGTTGGTGGACACTTCTGACGAGTGGATCACCTCCCGGACGGGGATCAAAGAGCGGCGCATCGCTGCACCGGGTGAGGCGACGAGCGACATGGCGGTCCGCGCGGCAGAGGCCGCCCTGGAGAACGCGAAGGTGCGTCCCGAGGAACTCGATATCATCATCGTGGCCACCGTGTCCCCTGATACCTTTTTTCCAGCTACCGCATGTTATGTGCAGAGTCGGTTGGGAGCGAAACGTGCGACGGCGTTTGATGTATCCGCCGCTTGCTCGGGCTTCCTCTACGCTTTGCAGATTTCCCGGAATTTCATCAACAGCGGAAATTGCCAGAAGATCCTGATCATCGGGGCCGAGAAGCTGAGCAGCATGACCAACTGGGAGGATCGCAATACCTGCGTCCTCTTTGGTGACGGGGCCGGTGCCGCTGTGCTCGTATCCAACAAGGATCAATCCGACCGGGCCCGCCGGGTTCTTTCCACGGTAATGGGCAGTGACGGCGATCAGACCGATATTTTGGTCGTGCCGGGGGGAGGTTCCAAATGTCCCATTACCCCGGACAACGTCGATCAGCGCCTCAACACGATTTCGATGCTGGGACGCGACGTCTACAAATATGCGGTCAATGCGATGAAACACGCTTGCGAGCAGGCGCTCGCGGCGGCGGGGCGCACGGCGGACGACGTTTCCATGGTCATTCCGCACCAGGCGAATATTCGGATCATCGAGGCCATTGTCGATCGGCTGGGGATTTCGATGGACCGGACCTTCATCAATCTTGACAAATACGGCAACACCTCGGCGGCGGCGATCGCCATTGCGTTGGATGAAGCCAATCGGACCGGGGTGATCAAGCGAGGTGACATCGTCCTGCTTGTGGCGTTTGGAGCCGGTCTGACCTGGGCCGCTTCGGTGGTGGAGTGGTGATTGTGCAGGGCATGGACCTGATCGACACCCACGCTCACCTCGCTTCTGAGCAGCTCTTTGGTGAAACTGAGGCGCTTTTGCACCGGAGCCGCTTGGCTGGAGTGAGCCAAATCGTATCGATCGGCACGGAGCCCGAGGACAGCGCCCGCAACGTAGCTCTCGCAGCCGAGCATGAGTCCATTTTTGCCACCGTGGGCGTTCATCCGACATCTGTGCATGAGGCCGGACCTGACTGGCTGGATCGGATTCGAGATTTAGCGCAGCGCCCGAAAGTGGTGGCGCTGGGGGAGATGGGCTTGGACTACTACCACCCTCCGCGGGACGGGAGTGAGCCCGCTCAGTGGAGGGCCATGCAGAGGGGGTTTTTTGAAAAGCAGCTTGAGCTGGCCGTGGAGTGTAATTTGCCCGTGGTCATCCACCAGCGGGAATCGGCTGACGATGTCTTGGCGATTATGCGCGGGTTGGCTGGGAGGATACGTGCCGTATTTCACTGTTTTGTGGGGAGTCGTGACCAGGCAATCGAACTCCTAGAATTGGGCTTCCTGCTTTCTTTTACGGGAGTGGTCACCTACAAAAGTGCCTCAGCCCTAGCAGATTGTACGACGGATCTGCCTTTGGATCGTATTATGGTGGAAACTGATTCGCCGTACCTAGCACCTGTGCCGCATCGTGGAGGGCGCAATGAGCCTGGGTTCGTGAGGCATACCGCAGAATTTCTAGCAGCTCGGCGAGGCCTAACGGTGGAAGAGTTCGCGTCAGCCACATCCGCCACCGCCCGCAGATTTTTCGCAATGAAATCCATGTCGTAACCGAATTTTGGTTTGCATGCGCGGGTGAAGTAATGTGTGCTGGCAGGGCTTTCGGTTGGAAGAGGCACCCACTTCTTCCTGCTGTGTTTTGGATGAGCCGCGATTTTTGAAGCCACCGCATGAAACCATCGATCTTTTTGCTGGCACTGGCTGCTTTGGCTACCAGTAGCTGTCTTGACCATCAGTCCCACCTGCGCCGTTCTCAACGGCTAGGCTCGGAGGTGTCCTTTTGGCAGTTGCCTGCCGCTTATGTCCAGGCCCTGGATGAAAATTCCATGCCCAGGGCCTACACACCCTTGATTCCGACTTCGGGCATGCCCGGAACCCAGCAGGGGTTCGATACGGGATTGGCACCGATTTTCGACCTCTTCCGCGATGAGTTGCCGAGTGAAACCGCGCCTCTCAATAGTCCTCCGGTCCTGAGCTCGGCAGAGGCGATGGCCAACGCGCGCAGTCGTCTGGGTTTCAGTCAGCCCGCCCCCCGGCTTCAGGCTCCCGTTGAATCCGCGCCTTCCTTTGGGCACCTCCCGTATGCGATCGCCGTCCCGGGGAAGCCGGGCTTCGTGACCGTTCCTGGACATCCGAACCTGGGCGAGGTCGATGTGGTGGGAATCACCCCGGGAACGCCTGTTGAAGTTCCTGCTGGTGCCAGCACGGTGCAATTCCGGGTTCCCTGATCCCTCATTTTTGAGCTGGCTAGCCTGCTTCGGCCGATGGCGCCAAACCTGGTCTGCGCCACCGGCCCGTTTTGCAAGCAAGCGCCCCGAGTTCGGGGCATGGTTGTTTACCAGGAAATAGTGTAAGGGGTTAGGCTTTCTCCCTTCCGCTGAATCTACGCTTCTTTATCGCTGGCAGGTCCGCCGAACTGATCGAGCTGATTGAGTGTCTTCACGAAACCCTGCGCCCCCATCATCAAGAGGAAGGGGAGCGCTTGCGTGACCGCAAGGACTTCGGAGATCTCTAGGTCAAACTCCAACTCAAGCCGGCGGCATTGACCCACGAGTTCGTTGAGTGCCGCGATTTGATTTTCATTCATGGCCGCAGGGGGATGATGGAAAATTCGACGAACCGGGCGGGAACCAGATTCAACCAAGTTACGGCCGCTTCCGATCAGTGGATGTCGAGGGCGCGCATTCGTCGCACATCAGCCGATTCGAGGAGTCCGTCGATGGCGCTGAGGCAGGCCTTGATGTGATCTGATTCCAGGTGGCGGTCCAAATCCGCGCCGGACTCCCAATTCTCGTGGAAGATGAAGATAGCGGGATCTTCCGGGTCCTCCAAAAGATCATAATTGATGCAGCCGGCCTCCGATCGGGTCGGGACGAGCAGCCGAAGCAACTCCGCACGAACCGCTGGGGCGTTTTCTGGAAAGGAGCGAAGGGTGGCGATAACCGTAACGCGGGTCATGGCGAACCTCTTGGCCGGTTTCTCGGCTTTGCAAGGAGCGATCACCTTGCCTGCCGGAGAAAGGTCTCCGCCTCGGTCAAGCTCGGTAAGCATCCCCGGCCTCCCATGGCGCGGCTGTTGATCGCTGCCGCTGCGCTGGCGATCTGCGCGCAACGCTCGAGAGACCAGCCCCACGCCCAACCAGCGAGAAATGCCCCGTGATAGACATCCCCGCATCCCGTGGTGTCGATGGTGTCCGGTACACGAAAGGCCGGTTGATGAAACCACGAATCCTCGTGGGCCACCCAACTTCCTCTTGTCCCGTCGGTCACGGCCACCAGACTAGGTCCAGCCGCCCGGATTCGCTTCCCCGCTTCGATAGGATCCGGACACCCGGAAAACCGCTCCGCCCAGTCCAGGGAAACGATCGCCAGGTCGATCCAGGGGAGATACTCCCGCATCTCCGGCCGGAACCGGTTGGCGCCGCCATCGAACGAAACGGCCACACCGGCATCACGTGCCCGGCGGGCAGCGGCAAACCATGCGGGTTGATGGCGGCCGTTGGTGTGGAGGATGCGAGCCTGCTCAATCACGCCGGTGGGAAGATCGGCTGGTTGCAACGGATCGAGACTCCCGGGATCGTAGGCGATCGTCCGGGCACCATCACGCTCCCTCACCCAGATGGAGGCCAACGCGCTGCTTGCTCCCGGGACCCGCTCACAGAGATCGGTCATCACGCCAAGTTCTTCTAAACCGTTGCGGATGAGATCACCCCGCCAGTCGTCGCCCTGCCGATCCAGCATCAACGTCTTGGCACCAAGGCGGGCGGCAGCTGCCAGAGCTGTCGCGACCGGACCTCCGCCCTGCAAACAGGTTTGCGATGCACGTTGAACCCCCTCAGAGGAGGGGAGTTCCGGCACCCGAATGAGAATGTCGATGGTGCATACACCGAGACCGACGATGTCCCATCGCGCGGCGGCGGGGCCTCTGGGGAAAGGAGAATCGGGTGACATGAGGGGCGATGCGTGGTAGGACGGAGCTGGCCATGAATCTGCCACCTTCCGCGCAAATCAAGGGATTGCTGATCTGCCTAGGGATGGTGATCCTCCCGCAGGTTATGATAGGAGGCACCGTCGGGATCGAATGGACCAAGTTGGCGCCGATTCCCGATGCGGAGGGATTTGCGGGATCATTCGCTGGAGTTCATGGAGGCTCCCTGATCGTGGCGGGTGGCGCGAATTTTCCTGAGGCAAAGCCTTGGGAGGGAGGAACGAAGCGCTGGCACGATCGCGTCTTTGTGCTGAGTCTTCCTGGCGCAGCTTGGCGGGAATCGGGCCGGTTACCCATGCCGCTGGCTTATGGGGTTTCGATCACCACCGCCGATGGACTCATTTGCGTGGGAGGAAGCAATGCGGAGGGGCATCAGCGGTCGGTGATCCGGCTTCGCCTCGTGGACGGAGAGCCATCTTTGACACTGCTACCGTCTTTGCCGGTGGCTTGTGCCAACCTGAGCGGAGCCTTGCTGGGGGAAACCATTTATGTGGCGGGCGGAACGGAGAATCCGGAATCCGTCGAGGCCCTGCGTTCCGTTTGGGCGCTTGATTTGCGGCAAATCGGTGCCGGATGGGAGGCGCTTGAGCCTTTGCCAGGCTGCGGGCGGATTCTGGCGGCCGCTGGGGCTGTCGATGGTTCCTTCTTCGTCGTTGGCGGATCGGCGCTCAAGCTGGGCAAGGACGGCAAAACAGAGCGGGAGGGTTTGCGCGATGGGTATCGTTACACGCCTGGACGCGGGTGGCGGCCGATCGCCGACGCACCACGCAATGCTTATGCAGCTCCCAGTCCCATGCCGGTGACTCGGAGTGGTGCGTTGCTTCTCCTGGGCGGGGATGATGGGAGGCAAATCAGCCGGCCTTTGGAGGAGCATCGAGGCTTCCCCAATGATGCTGCGGTCTACGACGCCTCTACGGACACCTGGACAGTTTTGGAGCATACCCCCTTCGCCTTAGTCACCACTCCTACCGTCCTTTGGGAATCCCGGATCGTGATCCCCGGCGGCGAGCGAAAGCCTGGAATCAGGTCGACGGAAGTCTGGGCAGGAGCGATTCTAGACAAACCATGAATGATGAACCCTTGCGCGGCTTGATTGCCGCACCGTTTACGCCGTTTCACTCGGACGGTTCCCTCGCCCTGGAGGTCATTCCGCTACAGGCTCAATCCCTCGCCGCGAACGGTGTGGCTGGCGCGTTTGTTTGTGGATCGACCGGGGAGGGGGCGTCTCTCACCATCGATGAACGCAAACGGGTGACCGAAGCCTGGATCGCGGCCGCACCGCCTGAGCTCTTGGTTCTCGTGCATGTGGGACATACCGCAGTTGAGGAATCGCGAACCCTAGCCCGGCACGCCGCTGAAGCCGGAGCGTCCGCAGTGGCCGCCTATGCGCCGCACTATTTCAAGCCCTTGACGGTGGCCGATCTGGTGGAGTGCTGCGTTCCGGTGGCGGCGGAGGCTCCCGATTTGCCGTTTTACTACTACCACATCCCATCCATGACGGGTGTAAATCTGTCCTGCGCCGCCTTTCTGAGCGCTGCCCGCGATCGCATCCCCAACCTCGCGGGTATCAAGTTCACCCACGAAAACCTTATGGATTATCTGGGCTGTCTGCGCTTCGACTCGGGGCGGTATGATATTCTCTTTGGTCGGGATGAGTGTCTCGTCGCCGCGCTTTCCTTGGGCGGGAAGGGCGCCATTGGGAGCACTTACAACTACATCGCGCCCATCTTTCAGGAGATTCTGGTCGCTTTCCAATCGGGGGATCTAAGTCTGGCGGCGGACCGTCAGGCCCAGGCAAATCGCATCATCGAGGTGATGATCCAGCACGGCGGGCAAGTGGCTGGAAAGGCGATGATGGCCCTGACTGGGATCGATTGCGGCCCGGCTCGTGCTCCCTTGAGAACGTTGTCGCCGACGGCGTGCGAGCGTATTGCCGAGGATTTGGAGGCAGTGAACTTTGCGACGTGGGCGAACGTCAATCGGACAAGCCCGACACGCTGACCTCGTCGAGATCGAACGACGACTGGGCGTCGGCCGCCACCGGAACGATCACGAGTTTTCCGGCGTTTCGGATCGTTTGGGCCCAGGGGAAGGCCGCAGCCGAAGGGCTCCAACCCGCCGCCTTTGCCTCGTCATCGGTCCAATCGTAGCGCAGGGTGGCGGTGACTTCCTGCCACGTTCCGGTGAACGTGGACTTGGTCGCGAAACTCCACTGCGACAAATCCCCGGCGAAGATCTCGAACTGGACGTGGCCACCAGGCTTTTGGCTCCGAACGAAGCAGCTCAGTCGCGCGCCTCGCCCTCCAAAGCTGATCGGCCAATCTCCAGCGAACGGCGATACGAAGAGTTCGGATGGCGAAAGCGCAATCGGCAAATTGCGCCCTTCACGACTTACGGACAAATAGCCACCGCTCGCGCCGCCCTCAGGGTGATGCGATGCCACGTCCACTCCTTTCCAGCCCTGGGCATCGGTATCGAACGAGACCCGCCGGCTGACGACCGGTCCGGGCGAAGGTAATGGAGCCGGAGTCGACGGCAATGCCTCATTGACCAGGGAGACCCCGCTGACCGCATAGAGCGTCGCCTTGTCGAGAGTTATCCAGAGCCTGTGGGGAGCGGCCGACGGCTCGACCCGCCAGCGGACGGTCCCACTGCTCGTGACCGGCAAGGACTCGACACGAGAGACGCGCATTTCTCCCTCTACCTGCGCCACGGTGATGGAACCGCCATTGGCTTCCATCGTCAGGCTCAATCCCTCCGGGTGAATTTGAAGCGGCTCCGTCATCAAAAAGGCGATCTTTTCTTCGACGGGTTGGTAGCCGCCGAAGTGATCAACGGGCAACCGGGCGAGACATGGCACGCAGTCACGTTTCCAGCCGGTGTGTGGGAAATCATCGCCACCGTAAAAGATCAGGAGCTGGCCGTTCTCCTCGACTGGCGGCCCGGACATCGCGTAGATGCATTCGCTGTCATAAGAGCCTTTGGTACCGCGCGGAATGAACGGTGTCCCGGGAAACACCCGTCGCCAGGTCAGGCCGTCCGGACTCCAGGCAAGCTCGCAGTCAACGGAACGGTCTTTGCCAGGGTGATACATCATCAGCCAAGCCAGGTAACCATTCGCATAGCGGAAGGCGGGCATGCAATACGTCTGGCTGGCACGCCCCTCGGCGAGCGTGGAGCGCATTACCATGCCGTTGTTCTTCCAATTCAAGAAGTCGGTGCTCTCATAGCGGGCGGCAAGCCGTTCGCCCAGGTAGAGCTTCGTGAACCAGAGGTATTTACCGGTGCGCTCGTCCCAAAACGCGTTGTTGTGGGTGTCCCCGTTGCGAGCGCCGAAGCCGAGCATCTCTAAAGGATCGCTCCAGTGAATTCCATCTGGGGAGAATCTGGCCCGGAGCTTCCCAAGCCCGACGTCGTAGACCATCTTGTAACGGCGCGCCGGATCTGGATCGTGCGGGTCCTTGAAAACGCCGACATTCGGGGTATCCCGCGCAACGATGTTGGTGGCGGAGTTCCCCTCGAAGGCATGAAGTCCGAGCTCGGGCTTCTCCCATTGGATTCCGTCCCGGGAGGTCGCGTAGAGAAGATACCAACCGACGTCATGGACGGTGGAAGGACGGTCCATCTTGGCGATCGCATCGGGATCCGCCAAGACGCACTTGTACCAAAGCTTGAAAAGCTTATCCTCCTCATCCCAGAGGAGATTGGGATAGAGGTTATTCAGAGCATTCTCCCACGGCCGGTCTGCTTGGAAGAGGGGATTGGCGGCTTCCTTCTGCACGGTTCCAGGAACGAGGCGGGCATTATCGACCCAGGCAACGATCCTGGGATCAATCATGAGGATCTTGTGATCATCCGGAGCGACCAGTCGGGGCGCGGCCTGAACGAGGGCGCAAAACGCAAGCAGCGCCACGGTGAGTTGGAGCGGGATCATCACGGAAGCCGAGCCTGACGGGAATGGCTGGCGGGGACAAGAATTTTGTGCCGAAGGGCGGGTGAGGGCGTCCAACCTCCGCCGTCCCGTTTCTCCCTTGCCCACCTGGGGCGACGGTAGCATCATCCTCTCCGAATGAGCCTCTTCTGGGACATTGTCGTCATCCTTCTCTACTTCGCCCTCGTCTTCGGGATCGGGTTCTCGCAACGCGCCAAGAGCGGCAGCATGGAAGGGTTCGCCCTGGGCAACCGGGAGATTGCCTGGTGGGCGGTGTTGGCTTCGATCCTGGCGGCGGAGATCAGCGCAGGGACGTTTTTCGGCGCGCCGGGCGAAGGCTACGCCCTACGGAACTTTACCTATATCCAGCTCATCATCGGCTACCTCCTGGCCCGGATCGTGGTCAGCGCGGTCTTCATCCCGGCCTTCTATCATCACGAGGTGGTCAGCATCTATGAGTTCCTCGGGACCCGGTTCGGGCCGCAGACTCGTCAGGTGTCGAGCGGCGTGTTCCTGGTGACGCGGGTATTGGCGAGCGGGAGCCGTCTTTGGGTCCCCTCGATGATGCTGGTCCTTATCTGGCAATTGGCGAATCAAGGCAAGACGCTCGCGCCCACGGAGGAGTTCCTCATGACCGGGGCGGCTTTGATTTTGGTGACGCTGGCCACCGCGATCTACACCACGGTGGGCGGGATCCGGGCGGTGATCTGGACGGATGTTTTGCAGATCGTGGTTTTGCTTTGTGCTTTGAGCTTCTCGCTGATCTACCTGCTTGGGCACATTCCGGGCGGATTCGCCGGGGCTCACCAAGTGCTCCAGGGGCCGGATGATTGGAAGGTCTTCGATTGGGGATTGAAACCTGGTGCCAGTTTTGGGGAAAACGTGAAGTTCGTCCTCGAACAGGAATACACCGTCTGGGCCGCCTTCATCGCCAGCACCTTCGTGACGTTGGCCACCCACGGGACGGATCAGGACATGGTCCAACGCATGCTCACGGCGAAGAACAAACGTCAGAGCGCGATGGCCACCATCCTCTCCGGCGTCGCCGATGTTCCCATTACCATGGTCGTGCTGGCCATCGGGATTCTCCTCTACGTCTTTTATCAGGCGAACCCGGATGCACTTCTCCCGCGCAACGCCGAGGGGATCGTGCAATCCAACAAGGTGTTTCCTCACTTCATTCTGACGGTGATGCCGGGCGGCTTGCGTGGACTCGTCATTGCGGGCGTGCTCGCCACGACGATGGGATCGCTCGGCACCGCCTTGAACTCGCTGGCCACAAGCTACGTGCGGGATTTCCACTTTCGGTGGTTCGGGGAACCAGCGGACGAAGCGGGCCGGGTCAAGGTTCTCCGTTTCGGAACCGTGTTGTTTGCGACGCTCTTGATTACCGTGGCTCTGACGACGGCTTGGGTCAGTGTGAAGCATCCGGACCTGCGCATCATCCCCATCATTCTTGGGATCTTTGGATACACCTACGGATCACTCCTGGGCGTGTTTATGGTGGGCCTGTTCACGAAAACCCGCGGCAACGACACCGGCAACCTGATCGCCATGGCGGCGGGCTTCATTGCCGTGGCCTACCTCAGCGGTCTGGATCAAAGCATCGCCGGACTCGTCGGAGGCAAGGGCTTCGGCCGTCCCGAGTGGATGCCGATTGTGGAATTCCCCTGGCGGATCTTCTTCGGCACGGTGGTGACCTTCTCCGTGGCGATGTGCTTCGCCACGGTTCCCGCGAAGCGTGCCACAGTGTCCTGAGCGCGACCAGCCTCAAACTCCGTCCGTGACCGGGACATACGGGCTTTCCCGCAGCACGGTCGGCTTGGTGCCGCGCAACAGTTGCACCCACTCGATCGCGCAACCCACCACGATGACGGCGACGCCCACCATGAACGCGGCGGTGACGGCGACATCGATCTGATTGTTGAAGATGATCCGGTTCCAATCGGACATCTGAATCTCAGTGCCACCGGCGGCCAGCTTGCCACGCGTGGTCTCGATCAGGCTAAGGAAGCCCAGGCGCGGATCGGGAGAGAAGATCTTCATCCATCCGGCGGTGAAGGTGACGATGACCAGCCAGACCAGGGGAGCGACCGTCACCGCTACGTACCGGACCCGTCCCATCTTGATGAGAACGGTGGTGCCCAGGCAGAAGGCGATCACTGCGAGCAATTGGTTGGCGATCCCAAACAACGGCCAAAGAGTATTGATCCCGCCCAGCGGGTCCACCACACCCTGGATCAGGAAGTAACCCCAACCCGCCACCAATAGCGCGCTCGCCAGCGCGTTGGACCAGAGGGACTTGGTCTCTCCCAAAGGTTTGTAAAACTGCCCGAGGAGATCTTGGAGAATAAATCTCCCGACTCGAGTACCGGCGTCGATCGTCGTGAGAATAAAGAGCGCCTCGAACATGATCGCGAAGTGATACCACAACGCCATCATGCCATCGCCGAAGGCCCTCGCGAACATATGAGCCATCCCCACCGCGAAGGTCGGCGCACCGCCCGCCCGGCCGAACATGGTTTTCTCGTGAATGCTGGCGGCGAGTTGGTCCATTCCCGCTTCGGTCACTGGCGGACGGGTCCTGAGGATGGGATCCGCTTGCAACGCGGTGTTCACCTTCTCCACCACCTGGGCGTTGGTAAGGCCTTTGTTGGCAGCGTTGATCGCGAAATATTCGCCCGGCTCCAGGGCGCAGGCGGCGATCAAGGCCATCAGGGCGACGAGCATTTCCGTGACCATCGCGCCGTAGCCAATCACGCGGATCGCGGATTCGCGCTGGATCAACTTCGGCGTCGTCCCAGATGAAATCAGGGCGTGGAAACCAGACACTGCGCCGCACGCGATGGTGATGAAAACGAACGGGAAAACCGGGCCAGCAAAGACCAGTCCGGTGCCATCGACAAACTTGGTCAGCGCCGGCATGTGCAATTGAGGCGCGACCAAGATCACGGCGACGGCCAAAATAATGACCGTGCCCAGCTTCATGAAGGTGCTGAGATAGTCACGCGGGGCGAGGAGCAGCCAGACCGGGAGAACGCTCGCGGCGAAGCCATAGATTATGATGCTCCAAGCGAGCCAACCCTTGGTCTGGCGAAACATCCCTTCGATGGCCGGGAAATCGTGAAGGTATTGTCCGGCCCAGACGCTGACCAGAAGACCAACGACTCCGAAGATGGTCACGTTGCGGACGCTGGCCTTGCCCGACTTGAGCGCCAGTCCCATGATGATGGCCAACGGAATCGTCGAGGCGATCGTGAACAAGCCCCAAGGACTCTCCGCCAAGGCATTGACGACCACGAGGCCGAGCACAGCGAGGAGAATGGTCATGATCGCCAGGAGGCTGAACATCGCGACCATGCCGATGATCGGGTTCACTTCCTCCCGGAGCATCTGCCCGATCGATTTCCCGCCGCGGCGGATCGATGAAAACATCACCACCGCATCATGGACCCCACCGCCCAGGGTCGCCCCGATCAGAATCCAGAGCATGCCCGGCAGGTAGCCGAACTGAGCCGCGAGAACGGGGCCGACCAACGGACCCGGACCTGCAATAGCGGCAAAGTGGTGCCCAAAGACGACCCATTTGTGGGTGGGTACGTAATCCTTCCCGTCGTTCTGAGTCACCGCCGGGGTGGAACGCTGATCGTCGAGGACGAGAACCTTCGTCACGAGCCAGGCGCTGTAGAAGCGATAGGCGATCGCGAACGTGCAAATCCCGGCCACCACCAGCCAGAGGGCGTTGATGCTCTCTCCCCGGTTCAGGGCGGAAACGGCGACCGCGAGAGCTCCGAGCGCGGAGATGCCGCCCCAGATCAGGATTTGACGAAGTTTCAGACTCGGCATGGGGCGGAAGACTACGTGCCCGGCCCGGCGGGTTCAAGGGGGAAACGCGGCGCGCGTTCCATCCGTTGAACTGAAGCGGATGGTCGTCTACGTTCAGGGTATGCCCATCCCGGAAAATCCGTTTCCTGGAATGAATCCGTTTCTCGAATTGCGCTGGTCGGACGCGCATCTTGCGCTGATTTGCTACATCACTGACGCATTGTCCGAGGTATTGCCTCCAGATCTCTCGATCCGGGTGGAGGAACAGCTAGCGGTGGACACTCCGGCGGAACCGGGGATCGTATACCGAGAGCCGGATCGGGAACGCGGGTTGGCGATTCGGGACCTCGATCAAACGTTGGTCACCGTCCTGGAACTATTGAAGCCTCAAAATAAAACCGGGATCGGTCGTGAGGATTACCAGAACCACCGACGGGTCTACCGTGACGCTGGAGTCAATTTGGTGGAAATCGATCTTTTGCGCGGTGGCAGTCACACCGTAGCGGTCGATCCGGCGCTTCTCCCCGAACAACCAGGGACGCACACGATCGTCTGCGTGACACGTCTCCAAGATTCCCACCAGCACGAGGTCTACCGGTGCCCATTGCGCGATCGCCTTCCCGCTTTCCGCGTCCCCCTGCGCTCCACGGATCCCGACGTTCCCCTCGATCTCCAGCCGTTGATCGATCGCTGTTACCGGACCGGACGGTATTGGCAAATTAGTGATCCTGCGAAATTGGTTCCCGCGCTGCCGGAGGAGGAGCTGAGTTGGGTGGTGGAGCGTGTGACGGCGGGGTGATGACCTTGGCTTGAAAGGAGCGCGGACACTCCTGTCCGCCTTGAGGTCTAATCCCCAGCGGGCAAGAGTGCCCGCGCTCCCATCACCGCCCCTCCAGTTCCGCCATCTTCGCCTGCGACCAAGCGATGAACCCGCCTCCAGGGAGGCGTTCAGATCACCTCTTCGCCGTGAGGCGCTTGTCCGGGGAGCAGGAATGTTTTCACTAACTCGCCCTCGCCGCAAACGGTCATACCGGGGAAGCGTTTGTACCATTCACCTTCGGGGACTTCCGGATTCGTGTCGCACCATTCGCCAAACAATCCCATCTGGTCGATGCTGATTTCGCGTTGCCTGATGCGAAGCGAGAGATGCTGGATCAACGCGCGGGGCAGCTTCTGGCGACGAAGCTTCGGCATAATGGCTATTCCTCGCCGTAGAAGCCCTTCACCAAAGCCTCTTGAAGGCGGTCGGCTTCGGCGGGAGTGGTGGCATCCACCATGCGCTGAGCCAGGTCAGTGAGTTCCGCGCCCGAGAGCGGGCGGTGTTTGTCGAGTTCCTTTGTGTGGCGCACGACCTCGGCCAAGTCCGCAGGCGGCAAGCGGTCAATCTCGCGGATGATCTCACTGGCGGTCATGGCAGGAGAATAACGGAACGCAAGACGACGGTCAACCTTTGGAGCGCGGACACTCCTGTCCGCGTTTCCGACAATTCCCAGCGGGCAAGAGTGCCCGCGCTCCCATCACCGCCCCTCCAACTCCGCCACCTTCGCCTTGAAGGTCGCAATGAACTCAACATCCACCGGCGCCAGCACGCCCGCCGCCTGCATCCCCTCCAAGATCTCCACCACCTTGCGGTAGTGCTCCAGCGCCTGGTCCCGCCCGCCCGCCCCGGAGGCTTCGTAGACTTGACCCAGCTTGGCATGGGACACCGCGACATCGCGCCGGAACTCCGCATTCGCCGGGTCCAGCTTTACCAGCTCTTCCTTGATCGCCAAGGACTTCTCAAAATACCCCTGCGCCTTGGCCGTGTCCCCCAACTGCATCTGCAGAGCGCCCAGCCTGTTATTGCTGACGCTGACATCGCGCCGGAACTCCGTGTTCGTCGGGTCCAGCTTCACCAGCTCCTCGGCCACCGCCAAGGACTTCTCATAATACCCCTGCGCCTTGGCCGTGTCCCCCAACTTCATCTGCAGATCGCCCAAACGGTGGTAGGGAATCGTGATCCCGCGCCGGTAATCCACGTTTTGTGAATCCAATGTTTGCAGCGCCTCCCAATTGGCCAAGCTTCGTTCAAACCATTCGACGGCTTTTGTGGTGTTTCCCAACCTTACCTCCAGATCGCCCAGCCGCTCGTAGCTAACACTGACATTGCGCCGGAACTCCGTGTTCGCCGGGTCCAGCTTCACCAGCTCCTCGGCCACCGTAAATGCCTTCTCATGATATTCCAGCGCCTTGGCCGTGTCCCCCAACTGCATCTGCAGATCGCCCAGATTGTCGTAGCTGATGCTGACATCGCGCCGGAACTCTGTCTTCGCCGGGTCCAGCTTCACCAGCTCCTCGCGGATGGCCAAGGACTTCTCAAAACACTCCTGCGCCTTAGCCGTATCCCCCAACTGCATTTGCAGATCGCCCAAACGGTTGTAGCTGACGCTGACATCGCGCCGGAACTCCGTGTTCGCCGGGTCCAGCTTCACCAGCTCCTCAGCCACCGCCAAGGCCTTCTCGTAATACCCCTGCGCCTGGGCCGTGTCCCCCAACTGCATCTGCAGATCGCCCAGCCGGTCGTAATCAATCGACACATTGCGCCGGGCGTTGCGATTCTCGGGATCGACCCTGGCCAATTCTTCGTCGAGGCGCAGCGCGTTTTCGTAGAGCGGCAACGCCTCCCCGGGATTGGCGTCGGCACTTTTCAGAATGGCGTCGGCACGCCCTCTGTCCGCCGTCGCCCGCGCCCGCATCAGGTCAAGGTCCGGCGCCGCCGTCCCCGATCCTCCGGCTATGCCCACCGGCTCGACGGCCCTGAGCATTTCGTCGATCCTCTGGTTCGCCGCGATCTGGGTGGCGGAAGGAGCGTATCTGGTCAGCATATCGCGCAGCTCGAAGTTCATCCACTCCAGGTTGGTCCTGATGGCTTGGCCGCGTTGCACGGCCACGTCGCGCTGGAGGATCGCTTGGTCGCGTTGCCGTCCGGCTTCCGCCGCTAGCCGCTCCGCCTTCAGGAAGAACCAGCCGGTCCCGAGCATCCCCGCCGCCGCCACAGTGGCGAAGACGGTGGCCACGGCGGCGCGATGGCGGCTGCGGCGCGCGTTTGCCTCCGCTCGGGCCGAGGCCGCCCGCGCTTCCGTTTCCCCCGCTTCCGCCCGCGCCACCAAGGCTTGGAGTCGGGCGATTTCGTCCTCCACCGCCTGGCGGCTCGCTTCCAGGAAGCGGGTGGCCGCGTCGCTGAGGCTGCCCACGCGCTCGAATTCCCCTGCCCGGCGCGCTTCCTCCGCCCGGCTCAAGTTCATCCCGCGCCAGAGATCTTCCGGCCGCTTCTCGTTCGCGCCGTCCCAGGCGGCGGCGTCGTCTTCCAGGCGGCGGTGGAGGCGGAGGATGTCTTGGTTTTCCCGGATCCACTCCCGGTATTGCTCCCAGCCGTCGATGAGCGCCTCGTGCGCCAGTTCCACGCTGGGACCGGCTCCATCCCGTTCGGATCCGCCGGAGATGAGGAGCTTTTCCTTGGTGATGAGCCGGTCCAAGAGAGCGGGATCGGCCCCGCGCGCCAAGACTTCCTTGGGCACGCTCCGGGAGACGGGGACATCCGCTTCGCCAAATTGCACGAGTTGGAGGAAGACCCGTTGCACCGCAGCGCGCCCGGCTTCGTCCAGGCCATCGTAAAACTTCCCGATCCGCTGCTTGAGGGCACCCGCGAAGCCGCCGATGGCCTCGTAGCTCTCCTCGTTGAGGACGCGGTCGTGGAGGGAGCCGGTGGCCACTTCGTGTATCCACAGCTCTTCCAGGGTCACCTGGAGCAGGGGCAAGAGGGCACGGCGGTCTTCGCCTTCCCGCCCGCGGACCTCGCGCACGATCCGCTCCACCAGGCCGCCTTCGAACCCGACGCCATGGCTCGCCGCCGGCGCTTCGATGATGGCTCGCAGCTCGCTCTCCGTGGGCCGCATGACGCGGATAGTCCGGCCGGCCTCATCCAGGATGCCGCAGAGCGCCGGGTGCCGTTCCAGGTTCCCATAAAAATCGTCCCGCATGGCCAGGACGATGCGCAGGTCCGGATCCGCGCGACGCTGCGCAGCCACCAGGGCGGCCACGAACTGTTCCACCCCGGCGGCACCGGCCTCGGGCACCCGGGTGAAGATTTCCTCGAACTGATCCACCACGACCAGGGTGCGTTTCCCTCGTTCCCCAGGGCAGCGGGACCGCATCTCCGTAAAGGCATCGGCATGGCCCGCCTTGACCCAGGCGGCGTCTTCCTTGGCTTCCTCGGCCCCGCGCAGCCCTTCATAGAGACCTTCGAACGGGTCGTTGTCCGGGGAGAAGAGGATCACCCGGGCGGACGCGCCGTGCTGCTGCCGCCATCGATCGACCACTCCGGCGCGCAAGACACTGGATTTCCCCGAGCCGGAATGCCCCGTGACGAGGAGGAGCGGCTCCGCTTCCACGCGTCGCAACAAGTCCCCAACCAAGCCGGACCGGCCGTAAAACCGGTCCTTGTCCTTCTCCTCGAACCGGCGCAGGCCCACATACGGGTTCGCCTCCACCAGGGGCAAGCCGTGGTGCCGGGCATACGCCAGCGCGCCGAGCCGGAGAGCGGCCACCTGATCCTTGAGGTTTTCCAGGTTGTGAAAGACGGCCCGATGTTTGCCGCGCTCCAGGATCTGCTCTTGGATGAAAACCTTTTGCAGCGCCTGGAGCTCCGGCGGCTCGGGATCGCCGGTGGCGGGGACGGGGCTGGCGGGGAAGAAGACGAAGCGGGCTTTGTGATGCCGGAGGGCGAAGAGGTACTCCCACTGGGTGTAAGAATGCTTCGCCAGGCGTCCTTCGAGGTAAGGCGCAGCCTCCGAAGCGGGCGGTTCCGCGCCGTAGCGATCCCCGACTAGGAAGATGCAGCCATGGCAATCATCCCGGATATAGCCTTCCAAGTGCTCCAGAAGCGTCCCGCCCCCGGCGTCGAACTCCTCTTGCAGATTCACCTCATGCCCGGCCCGGCGCAGCACCAGGGCCAACTCTTCCCGGTGGGGCCTAAACTCCGCGCTGACGCCGGAGAGGAAGAGCTTGACGGTCTGGCTCATGCTTCTTCATCCGTCAGGACGGGGAGGTGGTCAAGGGAGGATGGTGGGTGGAATCGCGAGGCTCCGGACATCCTCATGAGCCATTCGCGGTCGTTGACGCTCCAGCGCCTAAAGGGTAGTTTCCAGCCATGACGACAATTCTTTCCGCTGGCGGCTCGGTGGAAATTCCCGAGGAATTTCGCAAGACCGATGGCCTGAAGCCCGGTCAGCTCTGCGAAATCGAGCGCGTCAGCAATGGCGACTACCACTTGCGCGTCACGGATCAGGATCCTGTGGCGAAGGAATCGTGGGTAAAGATTCTAAGAGAGTGTCCGGTGAAAGACTGGTGGGAGCCGCTGGATCACACTGGACGATGGAAGCCGCTCTCGTCTGGGCGGAAATCTGTGATCTGATCCAACGCAGCGGATTTACGATCGCTGCACCAGATACCATGATCGCCGCCACGGCCAAGCTCCACGGTTTGACGGTGGCTACGCGGAACGTGAGCGATTTCGCACGATGCGGTGTTGACGTGGTGAATCCTTTCGAGTGAGGAGGGCGGGCCTCGAACTCCTCTTGGAGCTTCACCTCATGCCCGGCCCGTCGCAGCACCAGGGCCAACGCATGCCCCGTCCGCTCGGCATTCCCAGGAGGGCGGGGCTCCTGCACCGCTGCAATTGCGAGGCTACTGGCTTGATCATTCTCAGCGGCCCAGGAGGTCCGCCCTCCAGACTCTGACATCCCAGAACGCTTTGGCACCGCGTGCCAGAGTGGTTTCCACTAGAGTGCCGCCAATCGTATCGAGTGTTCGAGTGGTTCCACCACGAGCACCGGGAACGGTGACCGGTGGTCGAGTCGTTCCACCTCAAGCACCGCGAAGCGCGCCCCGTGGTCGAGTGGTTCCCACTAGAGTGCCGGGAAGTGCGCCGGGTGGTCGAAGGGTTCCACCTCAAGCACCGGGAATGGTGACCGGTGGTCGAGTGGTTCCAACTAGAGCACCACGAAGCGCCCCGGGTGGTCGAGTGGTTCCCACTAGAGCACCGTGATGAACGGTGGGTGGTCGAAAGGTTCCACCTCAAGCACCGGGAACGGTGACCGGTGGTCGAGCCGTTCCAACTTGGGCACCGGGAAGCGGAAACAGTGCCCGGCGGACTCTGCATGCGGTGCCGCGAAGCCCGGTCGATGATCGAAAGGCTTCCAGCGCGGCATCTGGAAATCATTGGAATAATAAAACCTCTTGATAAGATCAACATGTCCTGATAAACTATAGATACTTAGTAAAAGACTACAATGAGCATGACGACCTATCCCATCCCGGATACTCTTCCGGAACTCACCATCACCGCCACCGACTTCATCGAGGGACTCTCCACGTATGCGGACGAGGCGGGGCTGGGCAAAAACTCCGCCGCGACGATTCAATCGGATCTGAACCGGGCCACTGTTCTCGACGCCGAATACGAGGCGGTGCGCGGGTCCAAGAGCGCTGCACTTTATCCGGCACTGCGCAAGGCCGATAAGGAGGGACGAGGGTTCATTACCCAGGCGAAGAAGCCGCTTGCCTTTCATTTGGGGGAAGATTGGTCGGAAAAGTGGATCATGGCGGGTCTTAAGAACGGCACCACTCAAGTGCCCAAAACCCTGGAAGGCCGGGAGACCCTGCTGGCGGATCTGGCTGCCTACTTCGCGAAGCATCCGGGCCACGAGGTGGTCGGTTTTGGCGTCACCGCGGCGCGTGCCCGGCAACTGTATCTGGCCCTGGCTGGCGCTCGTGCCGCCGTCGAGGCTCAGAAGGACGGTCAGAAAGCTGCCCGGTCCGCCCGCGACAAGGCGATCACCACGCTCCGCAAGCGCATCCGCGCCACCATTTCCGAACTCGATCTTCAGCTCGAAGCGGATTCCCCGGTCTGGGCTTCGTTGGGGCTCACCCCTCCGGCGCAGAAAGTGAAGGCTTCGCGGAAGTCGAAGACCAAAGCTGTCGAAGCCAAGATCACAACTGCCACCGCATCCACGCGGATCACGGCGGATGCCACCGAAGTGGCTCTGGCGAAGTAAGGTCCTGCTGAAAGGAAGCCGGACGGATACGCATCACGTGCCGTCCGGCGGCCTGTTCCGGCGAGATCGGATCTTGCGAGCGGGCGGGACGGAGTGCATCTTGGGCGGGATGACCTCCGCCGGAAAATGGGAGTTGGTGCCGGAGGAAGAGTATCTCCGGGGCGAACTCGCTTCCGACCGGAAGCACGAATACATAGGCGGAATCGTCCATGCGATGGCCGGGGCATCGAATCGGCACAATCAAGCCGTGAGCTTTGAGGCGTAGGCGGCGGTCTTCGGCGGACCTTTTCCAAGTGGGAGGGTCGGACCACAGCTCCAACCTACCACGCAACCGGCGCTCCAGATCGTAAGTTGGACCTGTGGTCCGACCGAATCCACCGTTCCATCCCTGCTTTCAGGGTTACCGATCAAAGCGAACCACCTCGCTCATGGTCCCATCCCGAAACGCGAGTTGCACCGCGACAAACTTGGTTCCGCCGGGAACCGCTGTGTAGATCGTGACATCTTCTGTGATTGGTGCATTGCCTGGCTGGTCATAAGCCGGAAATGGATAGGCGGTATCAGGTATGTCTTTGTCGATGCCGTATTTGATCTCCTTGAGCACTCCGCGGTGGCCGAGGAGATGGCTGAAGTAGAGCAGAAGCTTCCCGTCCCAATCCCGGAAGGATACCCAACTGGTGTTCGTCATCGCGAGGATCTGCTTGCTCTCCGCGAGCGACGATGCTGCAGGATCAAACGGCAGGGTGAACGGCCCCATCTCCGCACGGGAGGCATTGGTGTATTTGATCTGAATATCCGCTTTCTCCGTCTTCTCTGGGAGCGTCAGCGTCATATTGGGATAAGGCTGGCCGGTACGGGGATCGCGGGACGGGCTGGGACCGGTCGATTTGAAAGCGTCCACTCCCGGGCCTTTCCAGAAGATCTCCAAGGCCGGCTCCGCAATGCTGATCGACCCCATCCAGCCGCCGTTGGTGGCCATCCAACGCAATTCCACAGGATTGGCCATCACGGTATCGCTGACCGAGGTCTTGAGTGCGGTGAGCCGGCTTTGCGCGCTGCTTTGCCACTCGGAGACAACCGATCGGTCGATGAACCAACGAAGCAGTTTCCCTTCTCCGGAAAGCGCGAGGAACGTTTCCAGGTGCTTCTTCTCTTGCCGTTTGTCTTCGAGACTGCGGGTCCCGATCCGGCCCTCGGAATACTCCTCGCTCAAGTGATAGGCCGCCGGAGCGAACTCGGGATGAGCCGCAAGGAATTGCTCCAGCTTGGGAATCCGCTGCTCGCGCTCCCACAAGAGGATCGCGGCATAGGCGGGAATGATCGATTTCGATTTCTGCACAATCAGTTGGTAGCTCTCACGCGCTCCCGGACGGCCCTCCTGGAGCTTGAGGAAATCGAGATAACGCAGGTGGGGATCGAGGTAGTCCAAATCCGAACCGAAATAGGCGAGATAGGATTGCCGGGCGTTGCCATAGTCTCCACCGAGTTCGTGGATGCGTGCGTTGTGATAGTGTTGTTCCGGGCTCTGCGGTTGGGCGATGATTCCGCCTTGTTTGGCGAGCGTCGCGAAGGAGGCGCTCATTGTCTCGACTGTGGTCAAGATCTGGTCGGTCTTGGTCTCGATCCGCGCGGTGGTCGCCTTGATCTCCTTCACGTCCTTTTCAATCGAGGTGATGACCTGGATGAGTTCGGTGAGGTCGCTGTAGTCGCCCTTGGGCGGAGTGGCGCGGGTGTCCTGATCGAGGTGATTCTTGACCGCCTGAAGCTTCTCGACCTTTTGTTGGGTGGAGAGTTCCGGGCCGTTGTAGTCCCATCGCGGGCCGCCGATCCAGACGGCGGAGAACATCATGCGGGCGCGGTAGGGATCCACGCCGTTGGCCACACACGCTTCGTAGAACATGCGGTGCACGTTTTGCCAGGTCTCCTTGCGATAGGAACTGCCCGTGCCGTTCAGGCCACCCTGGCAATAGGCGTCGTGGACGAGCGCGGCGTTGCGGAAGCCGCTGTCCATGCGATCGCCCGTGACGCTGAGCGCCCATTGCGGAATGGTGGCGCCATCGGTCTTGGTGCCCTTGGGCGCGAGCCAACGCTTGCCCAAGGAGTCAATAAAGAGGAAGTCCGCTTCCGAGATGAAGACCGGGCCTTCGGTGCGCAGGGTGGGGGCCTTTGGTTCAAAGAACGCGCCACGGGGTTCGGGCGGATTCTCAAAGCAACCGGCCAAAAGGGCGGCGAGAAGCAAGGTGGTGACGGGGAGGAAAAGACGCTTCATAGCTGGAGCGTTCCATACGAAAAAATGGGGGTTTAGCCAATGGCCATCGTCTGAATTCCCACTTTCTCCTTTCTGCTTTCCCGTTTTCAGCTTTGCTTCGCGTCGTGTGCACCCTGACTTGGTGGAGCGGCCGTGACGGCTACGAAGTGTTTTTCAACCGGGACGAACTGAGAACTCGGCCCGAGGCGCTTCCGCCTGCCATCGATGGAGCGGATGGGGTGCGCTTCGTGGCTCCGATCGATCGGCCATCGGGGGGAACATGGCTGCTGGCCAATGAAGCCGGGCTGACCTTGGCGATTCTCAATCTTTACGAAAAGGAGCTCCCCGAACTGCCCGGTGCCGTCTTCCGGAGCCGGGGGCTTCTTCTCATGGGATTGGCCAGTTGCCGCCGCCTGGAGGAGGTGGCCGAGCGCTTGCACGCCGAGGCGGTGGCCCAGTGCAATGCCTTCACACTCTTGGGATTTGACTTGGGGGGGATCGACGGCGCATTGCGCATCTGGCGTTGGCAGCATGATCGCGAACGCATCACCGGTCCCGACGACCAACCCGAGATGCCGGTCTGCTCATCCTCGTTCTCCGCAGAACGAGTCATTGCCGCACGAAAGAGGATTTTCGCCACGATGAAGTCCGAGGGCGAGCCGGGGCCGGAATGGTTGAATCGCTTTCATCATTTCGACAATGCCGGATCTCCTTCAGCAGAGACCGTCCTGATGCGCCGCGATGATGCCCGGACGCTCAGTATCAGCCGGGTGCAGGTGGGCGGGGCGTCGGTCCGGTTCGACTACGAGTGTGTTCCGGACTTCGAGACTGGAGCCAGCAAATTGGTTTGTGAATTGGCACGGCGGTGAAGAGAACCGTGGCCAGCAAAAGATGGATGATGGGGGCCATGGCTTTGGGCGTTTGCGCGCTGTCTGGCTGTGGGGATGGAGTGGATCTGCTGGGTGCCCTTGAGCAGGTTCCACACTCGTGGATTGGTCCGTTGATCGCCCTGGCCACCTTGACCTCGGAGGACTTGGCCTGCGTGACGGCGGGGGTTTTGGCGAGTCAGGACATCCTCACCTATTTTCACGCCGTCTGGTGGTGTTGGTTGGGTATTTTGGCCGGTGATATGGGCCTCTATTGGGTGGGGCGGATTTTTGGACGTCGGGCGGCGGAGCTCAAGGTGATGCGACTGATGTTGACCCCCGAACGGCTTCAACTCGGGGAGGAATTGTTCCACCGGCATGGCGGGGCCGTGCTCTTCTCGTCGCGATTTCTGCCCGGGACACGCGTTCCCGCCTACGTGGCGGCGGGCATCCTGCGTTTTCCGGCCCCCCGCTTCGCGCTGTTTCTCGGATTGGCCGGGCTGTTGTGGACGCCAGTGATCGTGGGCTTTGCGATGTGGATCGGTTCACGCCTTCTCGATTGGCTGGCGCTCTATGAACGATATGCCGCAGTCGGGTTGGCGGTGGCGATCGTCCTGACTTGGTTGGCGGTGCGGTGGATCGAACCGATGCTGAGTTTCCGGGGGCGGCACCTCTTGCTGGCCCGTTGGTACCGCCTGATCGAGCCGGAGTTTTGGCCTTCCTGGGCGGTTTATCTCCCGGTGGTTCTCCGGCTGGTCCGCCTGGCGATGAAGCATGAGGGCTGGACAACCTTCACGGTCGCGAACCCGGCGATCCCCCACAGCGGAGTGGCCTTGGAGTCCAAGGGCGACATCCTCCTCGGGCTGACCGGCGGAACTGGGCATGACCCGCGGGTAGCGCGTTGGCGTTCCCTGACGCCGGAACGGATGCCGGAGGAGCGACTCGGCGAACTCGAGGCGTTTTTGGCATCCGAAGCACTCGATTATCCGATCGCCCTGAAGCCGGATACCGGGGAGCGAGGCCAGGGCGTTGCCATCGTGCGGAGCGCGGCGGAAGCGCGGGCTTATCTGGAAGATTGTCCGTTGCCGGTGCCGGTGATCGCCCAGGAATTCATCGGTGGGGTGGAGTACGGAGTCTTCTATGTCCGGCATCCTGATGCTGAGCGCGGCGAGATCATTTCGATCACCCGAAAGCAGACGGTCACCGTGGAAGGCGATGGGAAGCGGACCTTGGAGGAACTGATTTTGGAGCATCCCCGCGGGTTGCGGAATGCGCCGTACTTTCTGCGGCGTCACCAGGATCGCCTTGCCTCCGTTCCCGATCCGGGTGAGAAGATCGCACTGGGAGATCTGGGCACCCACTGCCGCGGAGCGCTGTTTACCGATGCGCGGGATTGTGCGACCGAGGCGCTCCTGGCTACGATTGACGGCTTGGCGAAGCGGTTTGAGGGCTTCTACTTCGGACGATTCGATCTCAAAGTACCCGACGAAACGGCGTTGCGTGAGGGGCGGGAGATCAAGGTCTTGGAACTCAACGGCGTCAGTTCGGAATCGACTCATATTTATCAACCAGGCTACCCGGTTTGGCGGATTTGGGGTGATCTGTGCCGACAATGGGATCTGGCGTTTGCCATCGGCTCCGCCAACCGGCGGCGCGGCCATCGTCCGTCCTCCGGCCGGGCTCTCCGCCAATTGGTTTGGAGGTATTGGCAACGCGATGTTTACGAAGCGGCTTGCCACCGGTCCCAGACCGCGCCTCACTCCTGAAAAAAGATGTTCACGGGAATTGTCGAACGAACGGTGGCGGTCAGGGAATTGATCCCGGTGGAAACGGGTGCTCGCTTGGTCCTGGAGCTGGGTGAGATAGTCGGCGAACTGGTCCTGGGAGAAAGCGTCGCGGTCAACGGTTGCTGTCTCACGGTGGCGGGTTTCGAATCAGGCGGCGGCGTGCGCTTCGATCTCTTGGCGGAGACGCTCCGACTGACCAATCTTGGGCAATTGGGCTCTGGCAAGGTGGCGAACATGGAACGCGCTCTTCGGGTGGGCGATCGCCTTAGCGGCCATTTTGTGCAAGGGCACATCGATTGCTGCGCGGAAATCCTTAACTGGGAGGAAGTCGGCCAGGACCACCGATTGGTGATTTGGCTCCCGGCAGAGTTCGCCCGCTACGTGATCTCCAAGGGGTCGATCACGGTGGACGGAATGAGCCTTACGATCGCGGATCTCGGCCTGGACCGGTTCACCATCTGGATTACGCCGCATACTTGGGCGGTGACTAACTTGCGTCAGCGTGCCGCCGGTGAGCTGGTGAATCTGGAGTTTGATCTGCTTGCGAAATACCTGGAGAGGCAGGGCCTCTCCCTGCAATCCGCCTGACCGCTGCGACCGAATCCCTTATTCGGAAAATGGGGAACTCTGAGGAAGCCTCAGTTCGGCTTCTGAGAACGGACAAAGTTATCGCGAGCCTCGCGAAGCCTGACCATTTCGGCTTGCTTTGCCTGGAGTTCCTCAGTGGACTGGCGCAGCCGCATCTGCACGAAGTGGTTGTTGTTCCCGAATTTTCGCCAGGGGCCGGGGGGCACTTCCGCCAGTTCCACAAAACGCCAGTCGCACAACTGTCCGCTCCGCAGTCCCAGGACATCGCGGACGGCGGGAGAGACATCGAGGCCGGCGGTGTTGTTCTTCGTCGTCCGGGGGCGCTCCTCGCCAAAGACATAAGGCCAGTCGTCCGTCTCGAACGGGCCGACGTCCTCCCATTGAGCGAAGCACAGGTTGGAGCCGCGGCGGATGGCGACCCATTGACTGCGGACGACGGATTCGCCAAACTCGGTGTAACGCTCTTTAAACCAGGGGACGACTTTTTGGGCGGTCGGCTTGGTCCGTTTCCATCCGGCCAGATCGTTGTAGGGGAGCGCGCAATAGAACGGGTTCTGGTTGGGCAGGAAGGAGTTGGGCCGGAAATCCCAGGCACGCGCCTTCGGATCTGGATCGTCGTAACCTCCGTAGTTCTCCATCCACTTCGTATCCCAGGAACTGGAGACGTTGGCGGGACTGTTCTTTTCGACGTTGGCCGGTTCGCCGATCCAGAAGATGGTGGTGACGATCTCCCGCTTCCACGGATACTTGGTGTAACTCTCCCGGGGCCGAGTCGGCGCAAAGACTCGGGGAAGCCCCGCGTCGGGCTTGGCCTGCTCCAATTCGTAACCCGGGAGATAGCGCTGTCCGGAGCGGTATTTCTCATCAAGCTGCTTAAGCAGGGCCCGGGTCGATGGGTCGAGGTGCTCGTAAGGATCCGCAAAAACCTGGGTCAGGCCGGAGGCGAGGATTAGGAACGTGAGGATGCGAGGAACGCAAGCCATGGAAAAGCGGGGCGGGGGAGAACGTCAGTCTAGTCCGGCGCTTTCTCGGGTTCAAGACGAAAGCCCTCAAGCCATTGCTCTGAAACGTTGATGTCTTGGGTTTTGGTGATAGGGTTCCGACTCACCTGCGTCCAAAGTCCCAACCTTATGCTGCTTTCTTTTTTCGTTTCAACACTCCAGTTCCTCGGAGTGTTCGCCTTGGTCTTGGTTGTCTTCAATCTCATGATTGTCGTTCACGAATTGGGCCACTTCCTTGCGGCCCGGTGGCGCGGCCTTCACGTGGACAAGTTCCAAATCTGGTTCGGCCGCTGCATTTGGAAGAAGACGATCAACGGCGTCCAGTATGGTCTGGGCACGATCCCGGCGGGCGGGTTCGTCTCTCTGCCGCAGATGGCCATGGAGGCGATCGAGGGAAAGTCGGACGGAGCGGAGCTTCCGCCTGTCAGCCCGATGGACAAGATCATCGTAGCCTTCGCTGGACCGCTCTTCAGTTTCCTCTTGGCGATCTTCTTCGCCGTGGTGGTTTGGATCGTGAAGTATCCGGAAAGCCGGGCCTCGAACTCCACCACGATTGGTTTCGTTGAGCAGGATTCCCCTGCGGAGAAGGCGGGGCTGCGTCCAGGCGATAGCGTGAAAACGATCGATGGGCGTGCCGTGACCACTTTCGGAGGAATGTCCGAGAGCATTCAGTGGGAGGTTATTAGCAGCAAGAAGAACCGCCTCGATTTCGAGGTCGTCCGTGATGGCGAGACGCTCAAAATCCCCGTTGATGCGCCGTTAGGTAAGGTGCCGGACTCCGTGAAGTGGTATGAACGCATCTTCCTCCGCCCCCCACTGCGTCAGGTCGGTGTCGGGCCGGAAAGCACGCCAGTGCTGGTCGGGAAGGTCATGGAAAACAGCCCCGCCGCCGCCGCCGGACTGAAAGAGGGAGACCAGATCGTCGCGATGGATGGCAAACCTCTCTACAACTTCTATGGCATGGTCCAGCATGTCAGCCGGAACAATCCGGACTCCGTCCTCTTCAAGATTCTCCGGGACGGCCAGACCATGGAGATCGCAGTCAGGCCTCGTGTTCCGGAGGACCTCGGTGATTACCCCAAAGAGCGTCGCATGGGCATGGGCGAGATGCAGCAGGGCGATCCGCGTCGCCCGTTGCAATTCCGCGACAACCAACTGAAGCGGGACAATCCCATCGCCCTAATCGTCAAGCCGCTCAAGACGATGTATAACACGATCACTGCGGTGACGACCCCAGGCTCCGGAGTCAGTGCGGCCCACCTCAGCGGGGCACCGATGATCGTTTACATCTACTACAAGCTCTTTAAGAACCCCGACGGTTGGCGCTTGGTCCTCTGGTTCAGCGTTTTCCTCAACGTGAACCTCGCCATCATGAATCTCCTTCCCATCCCGGTGCTCGATGGCGGACACATCACGATGTCGCTCTACGAGATGATCGTGCGTCGTCCCGTTCCGGCGGAGATCCTCAAAGTCCTCTACACCGGTTGCGCCTTCCTCCTCTTCGGATTCATGATCTTCATCGCGGGATTCGATTTCCGCGACATCTTCGATGACGTTACGGTTCAGCAGAAAAAGCCTTTTCGCTTCCTGGAGAGTGGCGCAACGCCCTGATCGGGTTAAGGTCGACTCATGGGTGACTTCGGTTCCTTGACCTACTGCGACTCTCTTTACCGCTACCAGAAGCGCGAGACCCGTGAGGTTCGCGTCGGGAAAATCGGGATCGGTGGCGACAACCCGATCCGGGTGCAGTCGATGCTGACCTCGGACACCAGGGACACCGAAGCCTGCATCGAGGAATCGTTGGGCCTGGTCGCGGCCGGGTGCGAGATCGTCCGGATCACCGCCCAAACCCGGAAGTACGCGGAAAATCTTCAGTTTATCAAAGAGGGCCTGGTCGCGCGCGGGTGCGATGTCCCGCTCGTCGCCGACATCCATTTCAAGCCGGACGCGGCCATGGAAGCGGCCAAGTGGGTTGAAAAGGTCCGGGTCAATCCGGGCAACTTCGTCGACAAGAAGAAGTTCGAGATCCGGGAGTACACCGATGATCAATACGCCGACGAGTTGGCGCGGATCGAGGAGCAGTTCGTTCCATTGGTCCGCCTTTGCCAGGAGCGCGGCGTCGCGATGCGGATCGGCACGAACCACGGTTCGTTGAGCGACCGGATCATGAACCGCTACGGGGACACCCCGCTCGGGATGGTCGAGAGCGCCCTGGAGTTCGCGCGGATCGCCCGGTCTCTGGAGTATCATCAGTTCGTTTTCTCGATGAAGGCGAGCAACCCAAAGGTGATGATCGAGGCCTATCGCCTCCTCGTGGCGCGCCTCCGCGAACTGGGAGCGGATTGGAATTACCCGCTTCATCTCGGCGTCACCGAAGCCGGGGACGGTGAGGACGGTCGGATCAAGAGCGCGATCGGGATTGGCTCTCTGCTCACGGACGGCATCGGGGAAACGGTACGGGTTTCCCTGACGGAGGACTCCGTGTTTGAGATTCCCGTGGCCAGGGCGTTGATCGAGTCGGTTGCTCTGCCTTTGCAACAGAGCGCGAGCTTGCCGGTTCCGAAACCGGTTCACGGAGGATACGACCCCTTTTCCTACGAGCGGCGCGCCTCAAAGCGCATTGAGGTTCAAGGTGTGGCGACGGGCGGTGGCGAGACGGTCCGGGTCGCGGTCACCCCCGGCCAATGGTCCCAGGTTCAAGACCGGATCGGCCGCTTGGGCGATTTTCAGCCCGAGATCATTTGGGAGAGCGCCGGAATCGAGGTTGATCCGCTGGATGACGCCGCCATCGCGGAGCTCAATGCCCAGCCGGAGGCCTCACTGGTCGCGGTCGGGGACGGATGTCCGTTGGATGTGGTCCGGGCCTACCGCTTGCTTGCCGCCAAACTGGATCCCCGGCACCCAATTCTCTTGAAGGACCGGCTCGCGGAAGAGAATCTGCAGCCGCTTCCTGGCTTGCTCCGGGCGGCCACTCATCTCGGCTCTCTTTTGTGCGATGGGATTGGCGATGCGGTTTTGGTGCGGAATGAAGCCAACGCGGAGGGTGCCTTGCGCCTAGCTTACAACATCTTGCAAGCCGCCGGGGTCCGCATCTTCAAAACGGACTACGTCGCCTGTCCTTCCTGTGGGCGCACCCTGTTCAACCTCCAATCCACCACTCAACGGATCCGTTCCGCCACCGGGCACCTCAAAGGAGTTCGTATCGCCGTGATGGGATGCATCGTCAATGGACCAGGGGAAATGGCCGATGCCGACTTCGGCTACGTGGGCGGAGCCCCTGGCAAGATCAACCTCTACGTCGGCAAAACCGCCGTGAAGTTCAACATCCCCGAAGAGGAAGCCGTGGAGCGTCTCATCGATCTGATCCGCGAGCACGATCGCTGGTTCGAACCGGCCCCGGAAGAGGTGGGCGTATAGCCGCCTCCCGCGAAAAGGGTAGGGGGGGGCCTCCAACCGCCGTGCGAATCGGTGGAGCCAGTGTAGCAAACGACATCGTCGATGTGGCAAGCGAGATCGTCGATGTGGCAAACGGGATCGTCGATGTGGCAAACGAGATCGTCGATGTGGCAAACGAGATCGTCGATGTGGCAAACGAGATCGTCGATGTGGCAAACGGGATCGTCGATGTGGCAAACGAGATCGTCGATGTGGCAAACGAGATCGTCGATGTGGCAAACGAGATCGTCGATGTAGCAAACGGGATCGTCGATGTAGCAAACGGGATCGTCGATGTAGCAAGCGACGTCGTCGATGTGGCAAACGACGACGTCGATGTGGCAAACGACGACGTCGATGTGGCAAACGCCTTCATCGGACATGCGGGTAGATGAAGTGGTCGGGCCAATCGCTGCCAGTGGCTCCGCTCACTCAGCCACCTCAATGGCGATGCGCTCATGTGACAGACGACAATTCGTCGTCCCGCAGCTCACCCGAAAATCGACGGCTTCACATGCCCTTCGTTGAGATCGACTCGCTCCGGCCGCCCCTTGTGACGGTAGATGACCGAAGTGTGATCCAGCCCCAGGAGCGCCATGATCGTGGCGTGGAAATCGTGGACGTGGACCTTGTCCTCGGTGGCGTAGAGCCCCAGGTCATCGGTGGCTCCGACGACGTGACCGGCGCGGACACCGCCCCCGGCCATCCACATGGTGAAGCCGGTCGGGTTGTGATCCCGGCCATCGCCCTTTTCACTCATCGGAGTCCTGCCAAACTCCCCGCCCCAAATCACGAGGGTATCCTCGAGGAGTCCCCGCTGTTTGAGATCGGTGATCAAACCCGTGATCGGCTGATCCACCGAGGCACAGAGCTTGGAATGGTTCGGTTCGATTTTGTCGTGGCTGTCCCACTTGCTGCCCGCTCCATGATAGAGCTGCACAAAGCGGACGCCGCGCTCCACGAGACGACGGGCGAGGAGGCAGTTTCTGCCGAAAACTTCGCTGTGCGGCTGGTCCATTCCGTAGAGCTGACGAATGGATTCGGGTTCCGCGCCGAGATCGACCGCTTCGGGCGCCTCCGCCTGCATGCGGGCGGCCAGTTCGTAACTGCGGATGCGGGCATCCAGTTCGGTGTTGGACTCCCGTCCCGCGAGGTGGCCACGGTTCAGTTGATCGACGAAGGCGAGTTTGGAGCTCTGGCGCGCAGTGGAAACCACGGTCGGCGGATTGAGGTTCGCGATCGGCTCGGCGCCGTGGTCGAGGAGGACGCCCTGATAAAGCGCCGGCATGAAGCCAGAGCCCCAGGAACGCACTCCGTTGACGACCATCGAATCGCTGTCCTTGAGGACGACGAACGACGGCATGCTGTTGTTCTCTGAACCCAGACCGTAGGTCAGCCACGCGCCGAGCGAGGGCCTGCCGCCGAAGACGGAGCCGGTATTCATCTGGCAAACGCCGCCTGCATGGTTGATCCCGTCAGACACGCAGGAGCGGATGACGCACAATTCATCGGCGATCTGGCTGTGCCGGGGCAGCCAATCGGAAATCCAGTGGCCGGATTGGCCGTGTTGGGCCCAGGTACGCTTGGAGGCGAGCAATGGGGAATTGACTTCACCCATCGCAGTGACCGGTCGGCCAAAGCTGGGGGGTAAGGATTGGCCCGCGAGCTTGTTGAGGAGGGGTTTGGGATCGAAGAGATCTAGGTGGCTGGGGCCGCCCTCCATGAAAAGCCAGATCACATTGCGGGCCCGCCCCAATACGTTGGGGATCTGAATCGCCCCTGTGCCGGGCGAAGCCGCGCGCAAGAGTCCGGGTTGCCCCATCAAGGCGGCCAGTGCGAGCGCACCGAACCCGCCGCCAGCCCGGCTCAGGAATTCGCGTCGCGAAGTGGGAATGTCAATGTGGTCGCAAGGCATGACGATCAATGAAGGTAGAGGAACTCGCTGGAATTGAGAAGAGCATGGCAGAAGCCGGTCATGGCTTCCGTGGCTACCGATGAGGCCGAAGGTGCTTCCGGTTGGGCGGAGCGCAGCCAGCGCGTCCCGGGCAGGGGGCCATCTCCTTTGGTCGATGCAAAGGTCCAATCAAGGAGCGGTGTCGGGACCGGCGCGTTCTGAAGGAGTGGAGCGCCGGGTGCTCCGCCAGTGGAGATTCGCAGGCGGGCGAGCTGGCCGTCCCAAAGATGCCCTGCCTGATCCCGGCCACCGGCGATGAAGCGGGTGCCTGAGGAGTGGGGCGGGGAGACGACGGCGTGGGCCACCGTCACCGACTGGAGGACGGCTGCGGGATCGGAGAGATCCCGGAGATGGAAGGTGACGGTGCCGGTCTGGCCGGTTCCCGGAGAAGGAACACGCGGAGTGCGGATCTCGGCGGAAACGTAGATTGGCTTGCCCACCGGAAAAGCCAGTCCGGAGGGCACGACTTCATATACGGTGTTGGCTTGATCATCCTCGCCCGTCAGTTGGACGATGACGGTGCCCGCTTTGTATTTCGACTTCGCCCCAGTCACGCCCAGGGTCCAACCTGGCGAAAGGGGATTGCCGTTCCACCGGGAGACCAGCGTGCTCACGGTGGCGTCCGGGTGAAAGGCATCCAAGTGCGCGATCGCCTCCACGGTGAAGTGATCACCGCCGGAGGGAAGGGATGCCTCCAGCCGTTCAAAGCGACTGCCCGGTTGGAGCCAGAGGGCCTGCCCCCCGAGTCCAGCAGACTTCACCTTGGCGAAACTCTGGGCGATGGGGCGGAGGCCGGTTTCACCCGGAAAACGTTCGACCCGGCCGAGAGCGGACTTGGCAAGGCCTGCCTCTTTGCTGAGAAAGGCGAGCGCGGCATCGATCTCCCGCTCCTCCGGATCACGGGAATAGAGGGCCTGATAGGCGCGGCGCACGGCGGCGGCGTCCGGCGTGGACTTGACGAGGCGCTGGGCCATGACGCGGGCACGTTGCAGGGGCCACTCGTCATTGGCGAGAAGGAGAGCCTGCAAGGGCGTTGTCGTGGACGGCCGGGTCGGGCTGGAGCTGAATCCGAGTGGGAGATCGAACGCGGCCAGGACCGGGTCCGGGGAATTCCGCAACTTGCGCACGTAAATGCTCCGGCGTGGCGAACCCCCATCGACGGAACCAGTGATCCCCCCAGTGAGCAGTTCTCCGCTGGCGGACAACATGGTGTCACGGATCTGTTCGGCATCGAGACGCAGTGGCGGGAACCGCCAGAGCAAACGGTTTCCCGGGTCGGCCAGCAGTTCGGACTCACCGGGTTCCCGGCGCGCGGTTTGCTGGTAGGTCGCGGAGGTCATGATGAGCCGGTGGATGTTCTTCATCTTCCAACCGCCTTGCACGAGGCGGGTGGTGAGCCAGTCGAGCAGTTCGGGATGGGATGGGGGTTCTCCGAGGGTGCCAAAGTCATTCGGGGTGGCCACGAGACCGGTCCCGAAGTGGTGTTGCCAGATCCGATTGGCAATGACGCGAGTGGAGAGCGGTTGGTCCGGCTGAGTGATCCAGTTCGCCAAGGCGAGCCGCCGTCCGGTGGAATCGCTGGGGCGGTTTGTCGGCAGGACGGGGGATCCGGCGTTGAGAATCGTGGGGAAGCCCGGTTCGATGACGGTCGTGCCGCGGCGATTTTTCAGAAGAACCTCGGGCGCTTTGGGGCCGAGATCCGTCGCGGCGAAGGCCATCGGCAGCGGCTTGGGTTTGATCGGATCGAACTCCGCCAACCGGGTCCGCAGCGCCTGCAATCGGGCGGCTTCATCGCCTTTAATGGACCTCTCATCAAACCGCTCGCGCTCATAGCGGATTTGAATCTCGGCGAGGTCGACCAGGTGTTGCTCCGCCGGAGTGCGCTGCTCGCGGGGCTTTGCGATCATCGCCTGAATGTCTTCAGGGAACATCTTCCGGTTGGCCGCCTGGGCTTTGAGAATTCGCGGCTCCAGAATGGTGTCGATTTCCGCCTGGAGGTCTTTCGTGGCCGCCTTCCAAACAGCCAGAGCCTCCGCGTGCGCCTTCTGCTCTGCGGAGGTGGCCCGGGGCAGATCGAAGCGCCAACTGACCGGCGCGAGGAAGGCTTGCAGGGCGTAGTAATCCTTTTGCAGGAGCGGGTCGAACTTGTGATCGTGGCACTGGGCGCAGCCCAATCCAAGCCCGAGGAAAACTTCGGAGGTAAGGCTGGTCAGCTCTTCGACGATCAGGAGCCGCTGGGCTCGGGCGTCGCGTTGGTTGTATTCGTAAATGCCGTTGCGCAGGTAGGCGGTGGCGATGAGGACATCCGGGTTGTCTCGATCGATCTCGTCCCCCGCGAGTTGCTCCTTAACGAAGATGTCATAGGGCTTGTCGTCATTGAAGCTGGCGATGACGTAGTCCCGGTAGGGCCAGGCCTCGGGGCGGAAGGCGTCTTGGCGGTAGCCATCGCTCTCCGCCCAGCGCACCACATCCAGCCAATGTTGGGCCCAACGCTCACCGTAACGCGGGCTGGAAAGGAACTCGTCGATGAGTCGTTCCCAGGCGTCAGGACGTTTGTCCGCGAGGAAGGCTTGGATCTGTTCTTGAGTGGGCGGCAGTCCAAGAAGGTCGTAGCTGGCGCGGCGGATGAGTTCGGTGCGGCTGGCAGCGGGCGCGGGAGCCAGGGCCGAAGCTTCGAGTTTGGCGAGGACGAACCGGTCGATCTCATTGCGGGCCCAGGAGCCTTTTGGAGACGGAGGAACCGGGTTTTGGAGGGGTTGGATGGCCCACCAGGCGCGTTCCTTTTCAGTGAACCGGTCATTGACTAGCGCAGGCCGCGTCGCCCCGGATTCCGGCCAGGGCGCGCCGAGCGATACCCATTTCTCAAAAGCAGTAACCTCCTCCGCGCTGAGCGGCTTCTTCGGCGGCATTTCCAAATCGTGATCCGTGCGGCGGACCGCTTTGACGAGGAGCGATTCGTCGGGTTTCCCAGGCACGAGCGCCGGGCCGGAGTCTCCGCCGGAAAGGATCGCTTCAGGAAAGTCGAGCCGGAGTCCGCCTTTCTTTTTCTCGGGGCCGTGGCATTCGAAGCAGCGTGTGCTCAGGACGGGGCGCACCTCTTTCTCGAAGAAGTTCAAAGCGTCGCGGTCCGGCGCAGCGGACAAGAGCGCGGGAGTGATCAGCCAAAGGCTAAGGGCGTTTCTCTTCATCGGTCTTGGTCAAACTTCAGCCGGAGGGTTGGGGGCCGGGCCGTGGGATGTTCTTTGGCGGCGAAGGCATGGACGAGGCCCTGCGATTCGCTTTCTCCAGTTTCACGGAGCAACACGAACGTGGCCAGCCGATTCTGATCCTGGCGAACGAAATCGATCAGTTGGGGACTGGAGAACTCAATCTGGGCAGGTGCGCTTCCCCGGCGAATCGAGAACGTTCCCAACTTGTGAGCCTTGGCGGGATCGAGACCCGATTCGCTGAAGGCGGGCGCGTCGTTCCAACGCACGCTGGATTCCTCCCAGGCGTCCAACGCGTCGTCGGTGAGGCCATAAACCGCGAAACGGGAGTCCGGCACCAGGGCGGAGAAGCCGAGCCCGCTCGACTCCACATCCAGGATCAGTTCGGCATCAAGGGGGGCTCCCGCCGGTAGACTGGCCAAATCAAAGGTCAAGTAGGCCCGGCGTTCGTTCTCCGCCGCCAGCTCGGTGTGCTTCACGAAGATCAGGGGATGCTGCCCGGTGAGGTCATCGGGATCTCCCCGCCGCACGTAGGCGTCTTTGCCACGGCCAATTGAAGTGGGCAGGGAGAGCCAGCCGTCGTCATGACCTTCTGCCTCCGGGCTCCGGTCGACCTCCTGGTGCTGGCTGGCGGGCGGCGAGTGACCGAGGTGGAGGGACTTGCCCGTGGTGAGACGCTTCTTCGATGCGCCCGTGGCCACGTCGATCTCGCCTTCAAAAACGAGGACATGCGAACTGCCCAAGCCGCTGGCGGTTACCCCGAATCGAGTCCCTAGGTCAACCACCTGCATCTCGGGCGTGTCCACCGTAAATCCGTGGGCCGTGTCGGGCACGTTGGCCACCAGCGAGCCTTCGATCAGGCGGCAATGCATCGCGTCGATGATCTCCAGGGTGGCGGGTGCTTCCAGGGTGAGAGTAGCACCGCTTTCGAACTGCAGAGTGGCCATCCCTTCAGCCAAGGCCAAGGTGCCGCGACCCAGTTTGGAACCCTGGACAGTGGGCAGATCCGACCCGGCCCACTTGCAACCCTCCGCTTCCGCGAGAATCGCCACGGGGAGGTCCGCGGTGTTTCGCCACAGGGCCAAGCCCGCGATCAAGACGATCGCTGCGGCGGCCGCCCAAACTGTGGCGGCGCGGGGGAAACGGATGATGGCCGGAGCGGGTTCATCGAGTAGCGTCCGCAAAAGATCCCGTTCCGCGTGGAGTTGCCCGTGCAGCCACGCTCGTTCGACATAGGCGGCGCGCAAATTCGGATCGGCCACGACCTCGGCCTGGAAGCGTTCCAGTTCCTCCGGGGGCAGTCGATCCTCCAAAGCGAGGTTGATCCGTTCGTCGTTGGTCATGGAAGTTGGCTGGCCATCGTCCGGGTTACGCAATCATTGAGCACCTGGCGGATGCGGCTGAGGAGACGGTAAACAGCTCCCTCGCTGCGCCGGGTCTTGTCCGCAATCTCTTCGATCGGGCAAGCATCATAATAACGCCACGCGATCGCCTTAAGGTGTGGTTGGGGAAGTTTGCGCAGGCAGTGTCGCAACGCTTCGGCGCGTTGTTCAAGATCGCCGGACCGTTGATCAATTTCCGCCGCGACCGATTCAATGAACGCCTGATCCACCGCCGCGAGGGGCCTGCGCTTTTGGGAGCGGCGATAATTGAGGATCTGGTGCAGCGCGATCTTGCGGGCCCAGGCGATGAAGTTCGTGCCGGCTTCGAACTTGGCGAATTGCCGCCAAAGGACCACCCGGCACTCTTGGAGAATGTCCTGAGCGTCGGCAGTCCCTGGGACGAGACTATGGACGTACGACGAGAGCGCCCGCTCGTGTTCGGCGAGTAAGCGGAGGAACTCCTCTACTTTTGGTTCTTCTTCGGGGGCGAAATCCATCGTCAAACCAGTAAGGTCCGGTGGCGCGGATTTCGGACAAGAATAATTTAGTCTGGTTCCGAGACGGCTGCCGTCAAGCCCGTCATGGTGAGCAACGGAAGGACGTGGAAGTGCCCGGAGTCGTCATAGACGATCACCGCCGTTCCCCGTGGCGGAAGAGAAATATAATCGCGGTGTGGCACCGGATACTCTTTCCCATCCGCCATCTTGACGACGAAGGGTTGGTTGCGCTCGATGGCTGATTCGATCTCGCTTCGGGTCATCCAATTGAGTATCGCAAAGTATCATCACTTTGCAAGGCAGCCACCGGCCGCAGAACTCCGTAAAGTTTGCGCTTCCAGCCTGTGGCGCGGAACCGAGCTCAGGCCAAAATCTCCGAGACCACCCGCGCTTCAGGATTCTCCACGAGCCGTTGCTCCGTCCCGTTGCGCTTGAATGTCAGTTGCTTTGGATCCAACCCGAAGAGGTGGAGGACGGTGCTCTGGAAGTCGTAGTGATTGACCACCTTCTCCACGGCATGGTGTCCGAAATCGTCGGTCGCGCCGTGGATATGCCCGGCCTTGAATCCACCGCCAGCCACCCACATTCCGAAGCCGTAGGTGTTGTGATCTCGACCGACTTTGGCGCGGTCGGTCTTGCCTCCCGCTCGGTTCTGAATCACGGGGAGACGCCCCATCTCGCCGCCCCAGTGGACGATGGTGCTGTCCAGCAATCCGCGTTGTTTGAGGTCGATGACCAACGCGGTGGCTCCTTGGTCGACATACTGACAGGCCGCAGGCAAGCCGGTCGCAATCGTGCCGTGATGATCCCAGGTTTGGTTTCCGGTGAACAGATTCACGAAACGGACTCCGCGCTCCACGAGGCGGCGCGCCAAAAGACAACGGGTTCCGAACTCCGCGGTCTCCTTGCGATCGAGTCCGTAGAGTGTCTTGGTTGCCGCCGATTCCCCGCTCAAGTCGAGCGCCTCCTTCGCGGCCGTCTGCATCCGGGCGGCCAATTCGAAACTCTGGATTCGGGCATCCAGATCGGTTTCCCCAGGCCGGGCGTCGCGGTGTTCCCGGTTCATCGTGGCGACGAAGTCGAGGTAACGGCGTTGGGCATCGCCGCGCAGGGACAAGGGCGGTTCCAGATTGAGGATGCGGGGTTCCTTGGGGCGAATCACCGTGCCCTGGTAGATCGAAGGCAACCAGCCGTTCGAGAAATTATCGACTCCGAGGACGGGCAATCCGCGCGGATCGGTCAGCGCGACGTAAGCGGGCAAATTGCTGCTTTCCGAGCCGAGACCGTAGGTGATCCAACTGCCCATCGTAGGACGGCCCCCGAGCGCGGTGCCGTTGAGGAGGGCATAAATGGACTGGCCGTGGTTGTTCACCCCTGTATGCATGGAACGGATCAGGGTGACCTCGTCCGCGATGGAGGCGAGCCCCGGGAGGAGTTCGCTGACGTCCATTCCGCATTTCCCATGCTTGGCGTATTTCCAGAGCGGCGCCATGACTTCACGACTCGCGCCTGCGGCATCGTCATATTTCACCTCACCGGGGAAATCCTTGCCATCATACTTATACAGCATCGGCTTCGGATCGAAGAGATCGATGTGGCTTGGCCCGCCCTGCATGAACATCGAGATCATCGCCTTGGCCTTGCCGAAGCCGTGCGATGATTTGGGAGTGACGTCGAAGTGCCCCGTTCCACCAGCGATCGCGGGATTGGCCAACAAGCCTTGTTCCTGAAGCAACGTCGCCAGGGCGATCGTGCCCATCCCATAGTTGGCGGAGAGGAATTGGCGGCGGCTGAACATGATCAATCCAGGTAAAGAAATTCGTTGGCGCTCATCACGGCGTGGCAAAGGGCGGTGAGGCCGAGTAACTCGGGCGCCGCTGGTTCCTTGTCTACCGGGCCGGTTACTCGTTCCAACTTGGCCGGATTCTCGCGGTAGAATGCGGTTTGTGCGGTGAGAAACGCGTTGGCGTTCGCCAATTCCTCGGGAGCGGGCTGGCGTGAAAAGGCCAATTCCCAGGCTCTCTCGATTGGGGCGTCAGGCGCTTCTTTGCGCAAGCGGTCCGCCAAGTTGCGGGCGTGTTCACGCATCTCGGTGTGATTCATGAGGAGCAGGCTCTGTGGACTGACAGTGGTCACCGGGCGGATCTCGCAATTCGCATCCGTCATGCTCGGGGCATCGAAGGTGGCGAACATGTCGAGTTGCCGGGTGCGGCGGACCTGCACATAGATGCTGCGCCGGAATTCCTCTCCGTTGAGCGAGACAAATTTTCCGGTCTGGCGGCCGGCGGTATCGGTCGTATCCACCCCGATCACAACCTGGCCCTCTTCCGTAAACATGACGGGTACCGGTGGTCCTCCCACTTTGGAATTCAGCTTTCCGGATACCGCGAGGAGAGAGTCCCGAATCGTCTCCGCTTCGAGCCTCCGCACGTTCTGGTGACTCAGGAGCAGATTATCCGGATCGATCTCCCCGGCGGCTTCGCTTCGGGTGGAGCTCTGCTGCCACGCCCGGCTCGTGAGAATGAGGCGATGCAGATCCTTTAGGCTCCAGCCCTTCTCGACAAATTGACCTGCCATCCAATCGAGCAGTTCCGGGTGGCTTGGCGCTGCACCCAGTTTTCCAAAATCCCCCGGAGTCGCGACGATGCCCTTGCCGAAGTGATGCATCCAGACCCGGTTCACCATGACTCGGGCGAGCAGGGGATGTTTGCCGTCGGTGATTGATTTCGCGAACGCCAACCGGCGTCCAGAGGTGGCCAGGGCCGGGTCGTCCTCGGGAATCTCAACATTACGTGTTCCTGCCAGGATCGAGAGATCGCCGGGCTTCACCGGCTCCTTGGGGGACTCCGGATCTCCGCGATGAAAGACTCGGGTGACCGGGAGAGACGCAGCGGGCCGGGGAACCTCAGTAAAGGCTTGGACGAACTCCTCGACCGGTTTGCGTGCCCGGACGGCGGCGGCTTCGTCGCCCATTTTCTTGAGGGTGTCGGCGTGCTTGGTCTTGTAGGTGGTGTCGTACAAATACAGGGAACCGGAAGTCAGGCTGTTGATGCTCGGGTTGGCCTTGAGCAAAGCGACTTGTTCCGGAGTGCGCTTGGCGGCCACCGTGTGATAAGCGACTTTGAGGGATTCCCGGATCGCTTCATCCCGTTTGAGCAATTCCTTGCCGAGAACCTCTTCTATGAACTCGGTTTGCTTCGCGGTGCGGACTTCGTCGAGTTTCTTCGCTTCGGCTTCGATCCGGGCCGCTTCGGCTTTGGCCTCGGCGGTTTGCAGTGAGACGAGGCGGCCGTTCGGTGCGCGCCAGCCAGTGACGTCGAAACCGGGTTCGAAAACGGCCCGCAAGCGGTAGTAATCGGCCTGGCTCACCGGATCGTAGCGATGGTCGTGGCATTCGGCGCAACCGATCGTCAGACCGTAGAGCGCGGTGCCGGTGATTTTAACCGTGGCGCTGACGCAGGCATTGTGCGTGGCGACATCGTTCTTGGACCCGGTCCCGTCGGGAGCCATCCGCAGGAAGCCGGTGGCCGCGAGCAGGGTGGCGTAGCGCAGCCGTTGCGGTTCGGTGGGCGAATTCGCGTTTAGTTTTTCCACCGCAGCGATCTCGTCTCCGGCGAGTTGCTCTCGGACAAAGACGTCGAACGGTTTGTCCTCGTTGAGGGAGCGGATCACGTAGTCGCGGTATTTGTGGGCGTGTTTCCGCTCGGTGTCTTGCTCGGTAAAACCGTCGGAATCCGCATACCCCGCGACGTCGAGCCAATGCCGTGCCCAGGCTTCTCCGTAGGCGGGGGAGGCGAGCAGGCGCTGAAGAAGCCGGTCCCAGGCGCCAGTGGGATCTGCGGCGTGTTCTATGGCGAAGGCTCGCACTTCCTCCGGAGTGGGCGGCAGTCCGGTCAGATCAAAGGTGGCGCGACGGATGAGGATTTCGGGCGAGGCTTCCTCTGAAAAGGTGAGACCCTTTTCGCGGAGTTTGGTGGCGAGGAAAGCGTCGATGGAATCCTCCGGCCCTTTGGGTCGGGCGACGGGTTGAAGGGACCACCAAGCGCGTTCCTCGTCGGTGAATTGGTGTTCGGGGCCGAGCGACTCAGGTTCCGGACGGGCCGTCGGCGCGCCGAGAGCGACCCAGCGTTCGATGGTCGCGATGTCTTTGTCGGCGAGGCGTGGTTTCGACTTGGGCATCTCGCCCTTCTTGATCAGTTCGAGCAAATGGCTCTCGGCCACTTTGCCGGGAACGATCGCCGGACCATCCTTTCCGCCCTTGAGGAGAAACCGGCGCAAGCGCACATCCAGCCCACTCTTGGTTTCGCCGCCCTCTCCATGGCAATGGAAGCAATGTTCCTTGAGAATCGGCCGGACGTCCTTTTCAAAGGTGGGGACGGCAGCTGGCTGGGGGACCGGCGCGCCGAACCCGATGCCAGGAATGATCCCCGCCAAAGCGATCAGGAAGAGGATGCGCGGCTTCATGCTGCGACCCATCACGCATGCCGGGCGGGATTCGTTTCACTGCGGCGGCGATTGCGGCCTCCATCGGACGAACCTTGCCTATCCTTCGCGTGAATCCCGCAACCAGGCAAAGACATCCCCGAGGGATTGGAAATCCAACAGAGCCAAGGCGAGCCGCTCCGCCTTGGCCAAGGGGAGCGCCTCAACTTCGCCCCGAAGTTCGGCGGACAAAGGACCAAAGCGACGCTCCAGCAGAGACAAAGCAACCCGAGTCGTCGCCTTCAATTCGCCTTTCTCGATGCCTTTCTCGATGCCTTTCTGCATCCCTTCCTTGATCGCCAATTCCTCAATGTCGCTGATGTAGGGCATTTTTTCTCCTTCCTCGTATTCTATGACCTGTCGCCGGAACGTCAATTGCATTGGCTTTGGCAGGCGCATCATCCAGGACAACAGCCGGTAAGCGGACCGGATTTCTTGGGCAGTAAACCCATGTTGGTAGAGCGCCCGGGTCATTCGCCAGCGGATCTCGTAGCGTTTCTCCGGATCACCCACCGTGCGCAAGGCCGCGATCTGGGCCTTGGCGGCCACCGCCGGGAGGCTGAAGTCGTCGGCCAAACGGTCCAACTCATCCAAGATCTTGCAGGCCAGGAAGCGGAAACGGGTTTCGCAGCCAAGCTCCTCATGGACATACTCCTGTGGTAGCCAGTGCTCGTTCAGATCCGCGAGAATGACCAACGAAACTGGCTGACGTCCGAACGCTTTGTGGATGCCGTGGTTGTAGTGGTAAATACGCTCCTCGAAATCTGGCTCCCGGAAGCTCTGGATTTCGATGTGCAGCAGCAGCCACTGCTCCTCTCCATCCGTGCGGAAGACCTTCACGAGAACGTCCACCCGAAAGGAACGTACGTTGGTGTCATGCACCAAGTCCCGCAGCTCCTGGTTCAAGAACTCAAACCCGCGGGCCCAATCGATCGCGGCGGAGACCCGTGGGAAGAAGCAGGAGAGGATTTGCGGCAGATGAGTCTCAAACAGCTCCTTCCAAGCTTCGTCGAAATCGGAACGTGGTGAGTCTTCGGAATCCTCGGTCATGGCACGTCCAGGATCGGAGCACGGGTTTGGCGCGCTTGCAACGCTTGCATCCCGCCTACGGCGATCGGAGCCCTGAGTCCCGGGGCTCAGCGGGATTTTGTCGTCAACTCGCTGGCCAATCGCCCTCCCACCGGGAGGATCAATTGTCCAACTCCGCCTTGGCGGCTTTCTTGGCACCGCGGGTTTGGCGGCCTTTGGCGATGAGACCCGCTTCGGTGAAGATATTGGCGCAGCGCTCCGCTAACACGACGTAGGGTTCCACGCCCTTGTCCGCCAGGAAAGTCAAGTTCTCCATCGCCAAGCGGAGACGGTCCGTGAGCGTCTGTTTGATGACGCGGAGATGAGGCAAGTTTTTGGGATTGCGGGACGGCGGCAAGGTGGCCTCTTTGGCTTCCGCTTCTTCCTGCTCCCGGACGATCTGGCTGAACTGCTCTTGCGCCTGTTTGAGTGGCATATAGAGGCGCAACAGATCCGTCTCGGTCAGCGCGGCTTGGGCCGCCGTGGTGTCGAAGTCTGCAAAGAGATACTTCAGCTGCGTACTGTTCTCTCCAGCCCCTTGCTCCTCGAAGTTCTTCGCACGCCGGTCGAGCAGTTCCTGCAAGAGGATGGCCGCCTGGCGACGAGCCGGAAGCACCGTCTCCTCAGGCTCCCGGAGAATCGTCCTCAGTCCGCGCCGGATCGCCGCCGTGTATTTGTCACGATCCTTCTCGTGCTTATCCTTGCGCTGGGTGAAGGCGTTGGTGAGATCCAGGCGCACCCGGAGATCAAAGTTCAGCGTCTGCTCCACGATGTCTTCCGCCAAGACGAGCATCGCCGTATCCGACGGTGGAACCCCCGTCGCCGGGTCCCGGAGTTCGATGCCGATCCGCTCACCGAGGTTGGAGGTTTGCGCATGGCTCATTTGACGCATTTCCGTCGGTATATTGAAGCTGAAGGACATAAGACGATTGCTTGCGATGAAGTCAGTGAGACTATTCTAACATGGCCACCAACATGCAACCATTTTCTTCGAAAAGACGGACAACGTTTTGACTCGACCGTCCGGCAGCGTTTTTCAGGACTGAGAGTGCCCGTTTTGGCAGGTGAGAAATCCGATCAGAAGTGAGAGTGCCAAGATTGGCAACTGGCCAAAGGAGTTCCGGAAGCCGGTTGCCAAATTTGGCAACTGCCCAAAGCGGTTCAGGAAGCCGGTTGCCAAAACTGGCAACTGCCCAAAGGAGTTCCGGAAGCCAGTTGCCAAAATTGGCAACGGTCCAAAGCGATTCCGGAGGCTCATTAAGGAGCGGGGACACTCTTGTCCGCCTTTCCGCGATCGGCGAAGAGACCGAACGTAGGCAGTCCCGTGCAATTCCAAGTGAGTCGCACCACTCCACTCTCCACTTTTAGCAGACGAACCGCGCGAACGGTGGTGTGGTCCCCTGGAGTTTGGTGACGACCTCCCACCACTCCACTGCTGCCCCCCTGTGGCTCTGCTCCGGGCTTGCCAACCGCCTACCGCTATCCGGAAAAATTCACCAACAAATCCTTGCCTACGCGCAATCCCTATTGCCATGCTTGGATAACCAGTCAATCGGCGGGTCGGTAGGTCGGGCGTTTCTCCGTCGGTTGGGGAAGGCAAGCCTTGGCGTCCAGGTCGCGGCTGCGGTGACGCCATGAAACGTTCCCTTCTCCTGACCACCCTCTGGGCTCTGGCTCTGAGTGTATCCGCCTCCGCCGATGTTCCCGCCGCTGCTCCGGCAGGTGAAACCAAGGCGATCCCGTTCAACCAACTTGGCGCGGAAGCCCAGAAGAAATACTCCGGGGACGGGATCGGCATCACCCCGACCGCCAATGGCGCCACCTTGCGGGCTCAGTTCCAACGCCTCGAAGGCCGGGCCACCCCGGAAGGCCTCTGGCTCACCTCGATCGCGGAAGAAGACGCCGGGAAAAACGCAACCTTCCGAGTCCGCGCCATGGCCATCGAACGTGGCGGGGACTTCCAGTCCCCGCTGCCCTCAACCGGAGAAGTCCGCGCCACCCAAGCCACCGCCGCCTGGCTCCGCCCCAACCTCATTGAGGAATACAGCACCAGCATGGACGGCATCCGCCAGGACTTCGTCGTCCCGTTCCGCCCACCCGGAACCGGAGACCTCACCGTCTCCCTGGAACTCACCGGCGCCCACGCCGAACCCGCCGCCGATGGCGCCAAGCTCATCGTAACCGCCACCGGCCGGGAGCTGGCCTACAACCGCCTCCACGTCACCGACGCCACCGGCCGGAAGCTGACCGCACAACTGGAAGTCCGGGACGCCGGGACGCTCAGGATTCAGGTGGACGACCGGGACGCGACCTATCCGGTGCGGATCGACCCTACGTTCAGCGACGCGGATTGGGTGGGCATCGGGGGTGGCATCCCCGGAGCGGATGGTCGCGTCTACGCCCTGGCGGTGGACAGTTCGGGGACCGTCTACGCAGGAGGAAGCTTTAGGGTAGTAGGAGATGTCATCGCCAACAACGTCGCCAAGTGGGACGGGAGCGCCTGGAGCGCCTTGGGCAGCGGAATCCATGGCGACGTGCCAAGGGGCGAGGTGCGTGCCCTGGCGGTGGATGGCGTCGGGAACCTCTATGCGGGGGGACGCTTTGCCACCGCGGGGGGAACGGCCGCGAACAACGTCGCCAAGTGGAACGGGAGCGCCTGGAGCGCGTTGGGCAGCGGGACCGATGGCATCGTGCTGGCCCTGGCGGTGGATGGCTCCGGCAACCTCTATGCGGGGGGGGCTTCGACACTGCGGGGGAAACAGAGGCCAACGGCGTCGCCACGTGGGACGGGAGCGCCTGGAGCGCCTTGGGCAGCGGGACCAACGATCAGGTGAATGCGCTGGCGCTTGATGGCGCCGGCAACCTCTATGCGGGGGGACGCTTTACCACTGCGGGGGGAACGGCCGCCAACTATGTCGCCAACTGGAACGGGAGCGACTGGAACGCCATGGGCGGGACCAACGATCAAGTGAATGCCCTGGCGGTGGATGGCTCAGGCAACCTCTATGCGGGGGGACGCTTTACCACTGCGGGGGGAACGGCTGCCAATCACATTGCCAAGTGGAACGGGAGCGACTGGAGCGCCTTGGGTACCGGGACCTATGGCAGCGTGGGTGCCCTGGCACTGGATGGCTCCGGCAACCTCTATGCGGGAGGAGGATTGCACCTCGACAAGTGGAACGGGAGCGCCTGGAGCGCCTTGGCCGACGGGACCGATGGCTTAGTGCTTGCCCTGGCGCTGGATGGCTCCGGCAACGTCTACGCAGGGGGAGAGTTTACCGCTGTGCTTACCAACGAAGGGCAAACGGACGCCAACAACATCGCCAAGTGGAACGGGAGCGACTGGAGCGCCTTGGGCAGCGGGACCAATGGCTTCGTGAGTGCCCTGGCGGTGGATGGATCCGGCAACCTCTATGCGGGGGGAAGCTTCGATACTGCGGGGGGAAGGTCCGCCAGCAACGTCGCCAAGTGGAACGGGAGCGCCTGGAACGCCTTGGGTAGCGGGACGAATTCCAGTGTGACGGCCCTGGCGTTGGATGGATCCGGCAACCTCTATGCGGGTGGAGACTTCGACACGGCGGGGGGAACGGCCGCCAACAACGGCGTCGCCAAGTGGAACGGGAGCACCTGGAGCGCCTTGGGCAGCGGGATCGATGGCTGGGTGAATGCCCTGGCGGTGGATCGTTCCGGCAACCTCTATGCTGCGGGGGGACGGTTCGACACTATGGGGGGAACTGCTGTCGACTATGTCGCCAAGTGGAACGGGAGTACCTGGAGTGCCTTGGGCAGCGGGACCAATGACGAGGTGCTTGCGCTGGCGCTGGATGGCTCCGGTAACCTCTATGCGGGAGGACGCTTTACCACCGCAGGGGGAAGGTCCGCCAACTACGTCGCCAAGTGGAATGGGAGAGCCTGGAGCGCCTTGGACAGCGGGACCGATGACGTCGTGGTTGCCCTGGCGGTGGATGGCTCCGGCAACCTCTATGCGGGGGGAGACTTCCACTTCGCGGGGGGAACGTTCGCCTTCTTCGTCGCCAAGTGGAACGGGAGAGCCTGGAGCGCCTTGGACAGCGAGGGCACCTTAAGCAGCGGGCTAAATGACCCCGTGTATGCCCTGGCGCTGGATGGCTCCGGCAACCTCTACGCAGGGGGAAAGTTTACCACCGCGGGGGGAACGGTCGCCAACAACGTCGCCAAGTGGAACGGGAGCACCTGGAGCGCCTTGGGCAGCGGGACCAATGACGAGGTGTATGCCCTGGCGCTGGATGGCTCCGGCCACCTCTATGCGGGGGGAGGGTTTAGCACTGCGGGCGGGAAAGTTTCCGCCTCCGTCGCCCTCCTCAACATCCGGGACCTTGGATCGGTCGCGCTTATGAATACCCGGTTCTCGCGAGCTTTTCTCATTCGCAACCCGGGTCCATCGGTTCTGCACCTGACCGGCTCGCCCCTGATCACCATCAGCGGGCCCGCCAAGGATGATTTCAGGGTGACCAAGTTTCCGAATGCCTCCGTGCCGCCCGGGGGCACGACCAGTTTTGTCATCAGCTTTGATCCCTCGCTGCCCGGTCGCCGAACCGCGACGGTGACGATTCCCACCGATGATCCGGTCACTTCGCCGCTCATCTACGAGCTTTCCGGCTTCGGCGCGCTCGTGACTCCGCTGGCCCAAGCTATCTCTTTTTCGCCGCCCTCCGTCATCTACCAGAGCCAGAGCCCGCTGCCACTCACCGCCACCGCCAGCTCTGGACTTCCAGTCACGCTGACTGTCGTATTCGGTCCCGCCTTCCTTGATGGGAGTAACTTGACCCTGGATGATGGAGCCCTGGGCTCCGTAATGGTGACAGCGACCCAGTCGGGAGGTGAGAACTACAAAGCCGCCAAGCCGGTCACCCGCACCATCGTCATCAAGGCAGATCCCACGTCACTGACCTTGACCAACCTCAACCAGACCTACGACGGCCAGCCCAAGCCTATCGGCGCCTTGGGCGCGGATCCGGTGGCGTTCAGCTACAAGGTCGGCGCTGACTTCGGCCCCACGCCGCCGACGAATGCGGGCAGCTATCCAGTGAAAGCCGTCGCGGGCAATCTCACCAAGACCGGAACACTGATCATCGCCAAGGCACCGCTCACAGTGACGCCCGATGACAAGCGCAAGTTCGTTTGGCAGCCGAACCCGGCGTTGACCTCCACGATCACTGGGTTCGTCGGGGCCGATACGGAGAGTGTCGTCTTCGGCACATCGGGCGCAAAGCGTCCCGTCCTCGGCACCAGGGCGACGGCGGCTAGTCCCGGCGGCGCGTATCCCATCACCACCAGCGGCGCGGTGGCGGGGAATTACAGCTTTATCTATCGCCAAGGGACCCTGGTGGTCGAGAGTTTCGCGGGCAACTACGAAGCGCTGCTCACGGATGGAGCGTCGCTGCCGGTGGCGAAGCTTGCCGTCACGGTCAGCCAGAACAAGACCGGGGTCGTCTTCAGCGCCACGCTGAGCACGGGCACCGAAACCAGCGCCGTGTCATTGAAGGGATCCCTGACCACTGATAGCGCCAACGAACAGGCCACAGGCACGGCTTCCACGACCACGAAGGCGGGCACGGTTTATGCCATCAGTCTCACCCTGCCTTTCGATGGAAATGCCACGATGAGCGCGACTCGCGGCGGTGCCGCCCTCGGTTCCGCCATCAACGGCAAGAAACTGCCCGTCCTCAAAAAGGTCCTCTACGCCGGAGCCCACACCGCCATCCTGCGACCGGCCTCCCCGGCGGCCAGCACCGTTCCGGCGGGCGCGGGTTGGGCGACGGCGACGATCGGCACCGACGGCAAGCTTACGCTCAGAGGCAAACTGGCGGACGCCACCCCGTTAACCGCTGCCCTTTCGCCGGATGGCGAAGGCGATCCCGGTTACCGGCTCTTCTCCCCATACTACACGAGGCCTCCGCGCCTCGGGACTTACGTGGCAGGAGCCTTCAGCCTCGCGACCGATCCGGACCGCGCCAACCGCCGCTATCTGGAAAGCGCCCCGCTGACCTGGGTCAAGGCCGGCCTCGCCGCCGATCCATCCTATCGGGCCGGATTTGGTCCGGTGAGCACCGATCTCGGAATCGATCCCTGGCTGCCACCGGTAGCCGCGACGAGGACCGCTGCCGCGATTCCCCTTGCCGAGCGCCTCGGGCTCACGGGGCCCACGAATCCATTCGAGGTTGATCACACGACAACCGGCAACCTGTCCCACGACAACGATTTGCCCACCAATTTGTCGCTGGGCGCGAGGGATGCCGTCAGCGTGACCGCCCCGTCAGTGAACGTCACCAAATGGAAGGCCACCCTGGCGTCCAGGACAGGAACCTTCACCGGCAGCTTTGAACTGCTCGACGCGGGCAAGAAGCGCACCGTGCCCTTCAGCGGAGTATTGCGCCAGGCCCCGAGCACCAGCACCGATGCCGTGATCGGAGATGGTCACTACCTTCTGCCCGCTCTTCCGGGGGCCGTGAGTAACGAGGCTGTTTCCGGCGAGGTGTTGTTCCAAGTGCCGGCACCGTGAGGCGAGTGGAGAATTGAAGAGGCACCACGGTCGGACCACAGGTCCAACATGCGCGGCGACGGCTCCCTTTCCGTAGGTTGGATCTGTGATCCGACCAATCGGCAGCTCTACGTTACGGCCAGAGAGGCCCAGCCGGGAAGTTTCACCCATCCACCAGGGTGGCCCCACGCAAGAGCCGGCAGAACTCCTTCTTGGATGCGTGGAGATGCTCCCCATCCTTGGTCGCGAGGTCCTGCATCAGCTTGTAATCAACGCTGAGACGCTCCAGGTGAACGATCCGGAAATAGCGGTCGCCCTTTTTCCAGATCTGGTTTTGCTGCAATTTCATCGCTTCGGAAGGAATGGTAGACCGTTGCACCTCCGTGGCAAACGCCAGGATTGACGCCGAGAGCTGAATGAGGAACTATCTTGGGCGTGAGGTTCAATTGCCCGCTGTGCTGGACCGTTCTTCCGGCCGCTCTCCTGATGCTTGGTGGCGTTTTGCGGGCGGAGCCGCTGGACCTGCGGGTGGAGCATGGCACGGAGGGCACCCCCTTTCGTCTGGGAGCTATTGAATTCCGGACCCAGGTTGGTGAGAGCTACTCCGTCACCCGAGCCAGTTACCTTCTCAGTGGCTTTGCTTTGCGTCACGAGAGTGGGACCTGGCATGAGCTGGGGGGTGCGGTCGCCTGGATGGACGCCGACAAAAATCGAACTGAGGCGCGCTTGGGCGAGGTGCCGCCTGGTTCTTACACGGCGATCCGCTTCGCTGTCGGCCTCGATCCAGCGACCAACGCCTTGGATCCGGTCGGTATTCCGGCGGGTCATCCATTGGATCCCAATCTGAACGGTTTGCATTGGCGTTGGCAGGGGAGCTATATATTCCTCGCCTTCGAGGGGTATTGGAAGCGCTCTGGGGAATCGCAGGTCTCGGGGTTTGCCTATCACTTGGGCGATGACGCGAACCGGGTCGAGGTCGTGCTGGACGCCAACCTGGACGTGCCCGCTGGAGCCCCCGTGCAACTGCGCCTAGGCTTTGACCTGGCAAAGATCCTCCAGGGGCCCCGGCCGATCTCTTTGGCGCGGGACGGGACGTCGACCCACTCCCAACCGGGAGATTCGGTGGCCGTTGCCCTCGTGGCAAATTTACCGGAAGCCTTCACCTGGAAAGGCGCGGGGCGAAGCGTGGACGCTCCCGGAAAAGCGATTCCCTCGGTTCCCCGGCCGGCGGCACGAGAACCCGGGCAAACTCCGTGGCAGGGCGCGTTTCCCCCGCTGGCGCAGATCCCGAATGATTCATCAATTGAGTTGGGACGGAGATTGTTCCATGAGGGGGCGTTGTCCCGGGACGGCACTGTGACCTGCGCAAGCTGCCATCCAGCGCTCACCGCCTTCGCGGATCCGCGTCGCTTCAGCGTGGGGATCGATGGCCAAACCGGAGCGCGCCATGGGATGCCGCTTTTTAATCTGGCTTGGAAGCGGGAATTCTTTTGGGACGGCAGAGCTCCCTCCTTGCGGGCGCAGGCCCTGATCCCGATCCAGGATCCGGTCGAGATGGATGAGACGCTGGAGAACGTGGTGGCAAAGTTGGAGCGAGGTGGATACGGTGACGAGTTCGCCGCAGCGTTTGAGAGCGGCGGGATCACCCCAGAGCGGATCGGCTTGGCCCTGGAGGGCTTTCTCCTGACGCTGACGTCGCACGATTCCAAGTTTGACCGCGCGATGCGGGGGGAGACGAAACTCACGGCGCAGGAGGAGCGGGGATTCACCCTCTTCATGACGGAGCGGGATCCGCGCTTGGGCATCCTCGGCGCGGATTGCTTTCACTGCCATGGGGGGGCGCTCTTCACGGATCATCAGTTTCGCAACAACGGGCTGGCCATCGCCGAATCGGATCTGGGACGTTACCGGGTCACCGGCGCAGCTTTGGACCGGGGAACCTTCGCGACGCCAAGCCTGCGGAACATCGCCCTGACGGCCCCCTACATGCATGACGGTAGATTTGGGACGCTGGAGGAAGTGCTCGACCACTACAGCGAAGGGGTGCAGCGCACGGACACGCTGGACCCGAACCTTGCGAAGCACCCGAACGGCGGGCTGCATCTCACGGCGGACGATAAGAGCGACGTGATCGCCTTCCTCAAGACCCTGAGCGATCCACAGTACGGATCCAGTTCCGGAGCGGCGCTTACTCCTTGACCCGAAATCCGAGCGGGGCGGTGAGGACCCGGCCTCCGACTTTGAATTGGCAGAAGAGGTGAAGGTAGCCGGAGCGGGACGGGTAAATCTTGAAGTCCAGTAGTGGGCCGCCGCGCAGGTCCTCCCGGAGGATGTCCGTCCCCGACGGATGCAGACGGATCATCGTTTCACCGTCGTCGAAAATACCCGTGAGATAGGCGAAGGCGCGATCCAGTGGCTCCAATACAGTGCATGGCTGCCCTTGGGCATCAGATACGTGAATGCGAAGGAGGCTGAGTTCCTTCAGGGAAGGAGATCCGCCCCGTCCAGGGAAACTCATGGTCACGGTGTATTCTTCCACCTCGGCGCTTAGGACATCCGGCTTGGTGATGCCGGAGGACGGACGAAACTCCGAGTTTAGGTTCGTCCAAGGATACTCCGCGAGAGCCGTCTCCTCCGGCGCGAGTCCGGCCCAGAGGCGGTGGGAGCCGGGCATCCGGGGAACGAAGGAGAGTTCGAAGGGGCCGGGAAGTTCCGATGGCGGCGTCAGAACGTGGAATTCGGTGAAGGATGCGTCCGCCACAAAAAAGAGAAGAGCTTCACCGTGCAATGGGACGATCCGGCTTTCGGGAAACGGCAAGCCTGCAGCGTCGCTCAAGGTGGCCTGGAACGTCACCTTGCGGCCCAGCTCGACGGGGTTAGCCACGGGAGAGGCCTGGACCCGGGCGATCGGTACCTCGGAGGTGGGACAGATATCAGTATAGGGGATGCGGCGCACGCGGAGGGGCGAGGCACAAACCGGGCAAGTGGAACCGGCGGTGGCGGTGACGATCTCAGGGTGCTGGGGACAGGTAAAGATCTCCGCGCAGACATCCTCGGGAGCAAAGGCAGTCTGGAGTTTCACAAGTGACTCGGCGAGACAGGCGAGCGCGAGCTCCGCAGCTTGACGCTGACCCGCCAGGGAACTCTGGGCCACGTCGTTGATACCGCGGTAGGCGACCACGGTTTGCTCATCGATGACCGGACGATGTTCGGGGCCGGCAACGAATCGGGATAGAGTGCGGAGAGCGGGACTGCAAAGGGAGACCTGATCGGTCATTTCTTGGAGCCGGTTCTCGGCGAGAAGGCGCTTGGCGTTTGCCGTGGCCAGGCGGATCACGTTCCAAGCCTCCGCCGGAGTTTGGGGATTGTAAACTTGGGGCGGGACGGGAAGATCCGCGAAGGCGGCTGACAGAGCGACAAGGAAGAGCGCAAATCCAGACCGTGTCGCAGACCAGAGGGGAAGGGGCCGCTTCACTTGGTGAGAATATCATCCTGCGTCCACAGCGTCCGGTCTGGGCCTGCGGAGCGGATTTCCGTTTCCTTGGCGGAAAGTTGGTGAAAGAAATAGGGAGATCCCCAGGAATCGATCAGTTCGCCTTGCTCGTTGAGCCGGAGGTTTTCTTGAGGCAGATAGCGGACTCCTTGGGGATTGCCGCCGTTCAGGGTTTTTACGATCTCTGCATTGGTCCCGGTGGGATTTCCTCCAAAACGTTGGCCATAATGGCGCAGGTTGAGGGCGATCTGCTCCGCTTCTTGCTGTTCGGGGCTTTGACGGATCGTCTCGTGATAATCTGGGGGCACGGCGACCGGTGGGGCCGGAGGCGATGCGACAGGCGGGCTGGGAAGAACGGTGTTCGAGGCCGGGGCCAGGCTCGCCAACTGGGAAGGGGAGGTCGCCACCGGAGGGGCTGTCTCGGGGGAAGGTCGGACCGCACGCGCTTTCGCTACGGGGGACGGAGGGGCCACCGGCTCAGCTGGCCGACTCGGAGCCGCCGTCTGGGAATGGCGGAACCACCAGAACAGGAGTATCGCTCCCAGAACGAGGGCAGCCAAAAAGAAAGGACGATTAAGGGCTCTAATCATGCCGGCTTCATGAAGCCGATGTAGTTGCTCCCAAAGGATGTGTTGAATCGACCGAGGTTGGGCAGGACTGCCCCGATTTCGCTCTGGTCCAACCCGTACCACTTCGCGAGCGTAGCGGTGTGCTCGTCAACGGAAAGGGTGGGAATCCAACGTCCGGTGCCTGTGTCGTCGGGTCCATTGATCGCGAAAGTCGGGAGCTTGCCGAACATCTTGCCCCCGTCCACCCCTCCACCAACGACGATGTGGTGGCTGCCCCAGCCGTGGTCGCTGCCTTGACTGTTGGAAGGAAAGGTTCGGGAGAAGTCAGAGGCGGTGAAGGCGGTGACGCTGTCGGCCATGCCAATCTGCTCCATGGCACGCTGGAAAGCGAACATGGCCTCGCTGACTCGGTTCAGCAGATCCGCGTGCGAACCGGTGAGGGTGTCCACATTCGGCGCGAGGGTGACCTGGGCGGTGTGGGTATCAAAACCGCCTTCTGCGCAAAAGAAGATCTGCCGCTTCATGTTAAAGGCCGCCGGGCCGCTGGCGGCGATGAGGCGGGCGATCATTTTGAGTTGCGTGCCCACAGCTGTGTTCGGGAACCCGCCAAGTCCGTCGGTGAACCCGCTCATGGCCGGGTTGTAGATGCCGGTAAGGCCGGTCTGCCATTTCCAAGTTTGGCCGGCGTTAAAGCCGGTGACTTGCTGGGCGTTGGTGTAACCGCCGGAGGGGCTGTCTGTAGGGTCGGTCTTACTCGCGATATTGGTGTTGAGCAGGTCGCCTGTGAAAATGGCTCGGTTCAATACGCTGGCGTAAGCCTGCCGCTGTAGGTTGGTATGGTTGAGGGCCATGATGTCCTTCATCGCTCTGACGCGTGCTCCATTGCCACTCATCATGGCCCCCCCGCCCAGCGTGACTGCGCCCGAGGTGGAAACGTGATACTGGGAGACGAGGTTGCCAATCTGCAGGGTGTTCGCTCCGTTCACTGAGACGGACATTGAAATCTGCCCGCTGGGATTGGCGACGGAGTTGTAGATATCCGCGACACGGCCACCCCAACCTGTGGTGGGCGGTTGATCCGGAATGGAGGTCTGCCACTGCGTGACCTGATCGCTGTGGGAGAAGAGTTGCGGCGGACGGTAGGCGGCTAGGCCGGAGGTGTAGTTCGCCTTGGTGGTGGGGCGGACGAGGGTGCCGACGTTCTGGACGATGGCGAGCTTCTTTTCGCCAAAGAGAGTCTGGAGTTCGACACAACTGGGGTGGAAACCATAGGTGCGCCCTTGGTAGGTGTAGGCAGGGTCACTGCCCAGCGGTCCGGTGCGTAGGGGATGGAGTGCACTGGACGGGATGGCAAGATTTCCTCGGGCGGCGGTGTATTCCCCGAAGGTGGTCGGATCGGTCGGGACGATCCAGTTGTTGGCATCGTTTCCGCCGGACAGGAAGACGCAAACGAGAGCCTTGTAAGGTCCGTTTGGATTGGGATCCTGCGCGGCCATCATCGAGTTGATCAAGCTCAAATCCCGGATGGTGCCAGCGCAGGCGCCCGCGCCTCCGATCATGGCGGCACGGCTTAGGAAGCTGCGGCGGGTGAAGGCGTTCGGAGTGTTCATGGGAGCTTGATTAGCGCTGAATGGTGAAGTCGGGGCTGGTCAGGATGAGGTGCAGGATGGCGCGGAAGCGGTCCCGTCGTTCCGTGGCGCTCGGATTGTTCGACGCGGCACCCTGGTTGTAAATGATTTGAGATGCGTGTGCGTCTGTGAGATTTCCGGCGCTAGGAGCAAGGGTGCAGTTCACTCCGGTCATCGTGAAGGTGTCACTATCCACGACGGTGATCCTATAGGCAGTCGAGGTGCTGTTGAGAGTGGGCGAGAAGGTCCCGCCCGCGACGCCGCTGATGTTGACGGTCTGACCTGTGGTGTAACCGTGGGGACCGTTGGTGTTGACGGTGCAGGGGTTTCCAGTCGTGATGGACGCGATCGGCTGGCTCACGAAGTTCCGAATGCGACTCTTGGTGGCGGTGGAGAGCTGGTCGGCGGTAAGCAGCACACTCAGGTGATCGATGAGCGTACCGATGTTCTGATTGTGCGTCCAAGGCACGGTGGTCGTCGGGGCGGCACCAAGGCCGACGCTGGCGATGGCATTGCCAGTGATCCAGGCGGAATAGTCCATGGTGACGGCGTTTTCTCCACTACTGGTACCGGTGCCACCTGGATTTGGCCCACGGAACCCACTATAACCATTGCTAGTGGCAGGATTGAAGATGCCGTCATAGAGGAAATTGGCCTGGCGGACGGTGGTGGTTTCCGCCGTGAGCTGGAATTCTGGGGTGGTGATGCCCTGGGAGGCGAGTGCGCCGGGGAACTTATACTCAGGCAGGAAGTAGTTGAAGACAGTATCCGCATTGACGGGGGACTGCTCGAGTGTGCCGTCGGTATTGCCGACAAAGTAGGTGCTGGAGCGTGAATTAATTGTGCCAGAGCGACTGAGTGGCTGAGAGAGCAGAGGGAACTGGTAGACTGCATTGTTTCCCTGACTGTTGCTCCATCCAGTGGTGGCGCTGGAGATGAGGAAGGTCCAGGTCTTCACATCCACGATCGAATCGACGGTGGCGACAACGTCAATGGGTTGGGGAGTGGCCTGAGTGGCGTAGACATTGAGCTGAACCTGATTGCCGACGCTCAGATGGTGATCCTCCTCAGTGCGCATCGTGACGCGGCGGTCATTCGGTGCGACTAGACCAGAGGGAGCGATCGTCATGCTGCCGGGCCTGAAGCGGGGAATCATGCAGTTTCCACTCCGGGCGGATGTGGAGGTGGCTGCGACCGTGATCGTGAAGGAGTTGCCATTGTCTCCATTGTTGGCAGTGCTGGAGTGACTGATGGTGTAGATTAAGCCATCGATTGCCGTGCCATTCACCGTACCATTCGGGGTGTCGCTGGTAAAATCCATGAAGACTTGGTTGCCACTCTGTAGCCAGTGATTACTCATGGTTACCGTGCAGGTGTTGGAGTTCGCCGGGATGCTGTAGGTGCCGTTGACCCAGCCGGTGGCCTGCACCGTGAAAGTGTTCGCATCCACGACAGTCACACCGTAGGTGCCCGTCCATGGCACCGCACCGCCGCTCCCGGCGGTGAACTCGAGGAGAACATTGTTCCCCGTGGCCAGCTTATGGGCCTTCGCAACCGGGGGAACACCGCCATCGGTCGTGGCGATGGTAATGGTGCGGCTTCCAGACTGGGCGTAGCTCCCGCCGTAAGTGTCCGGGCGGAACGCACGGCCAGCGTTGGCGACGCGCAGGACCGGTTCGCGTTGCTTGCCGAAGGCGGGCTTGGTCACCTGGTCCAGGCTGCGGGCCTCGTAGTCTAGGAGGATGGCCTTAATAACCGCCTGCATGTCTCCGCGCACCCCGGCTCCGTTATCGTTGAACCTTTGGACGACACGGTAGAGATAATCCCGGGAGGGATGGCTCGTAACCAAGCGCTGGATGAGCTGCCGACAGATGAACGGCCCGGTGTTCGGGTGGTTGAAGAGCTGGTCGTGGGACAACTCGAGTTCCTGCGCCGGAAGTTGTTGGTAGGCAGGCTGGTTGAAATGGGTGGAATTGTGCGTGGCGTAAGGATCGAGTGGCTGGCTGCCGAGCACAGGCAGACCCGGGAAGACTTCATTGTTGAGCATGCGCTTCGGCCCAGTGAAGTGGCGTGCGGGAACTTCTCGCATGAGACGCATCCAATTGTCCGGCGCGTTGATAGAGGTTCGGTAAGCACCGTCATAGCCGTTGGTCCAGCCGGTGAAGACATGGGCGAAGCCCACAATCTCCCGCTGGGTGTAAGTGTCAATTGGGGTGTCCTCGGAGGAAAGCATCAGCGTCCCGTCCGGCCACATCCGGTAGAGGCCGATGGAGAAGAGCTGCTTAATTTCCCGCGCATAGTTTTCGTTCGGAATCCGACCAACCGTCAGATCCGGCTTGTCATTGTTGCGCATGTCCAGGTAGCGGCCCATCGCCGGAGTCAGCGTCGTGGTCTCCAGGATTTCCCGGAAGTTCCCGAAGGCCCCTTCATTGAGTTTGTCGTAGAAATAAGCGATCGCCTCACCCCGGTTGTCGAGCGGTCCCTGGCCCGAGATGACGTGGATTTCGCTCAAGGCAAAGGCGATCCGCTGGCGCAATTGATCTGGGTTGGAGATCGAATTGCGCCACCAAGAATTGAAGAACAGCGTCTCATCAAGCTGCGAGCCCCCCTGCGCATCCGCGCGGCGCGTCCGCAACACTTCAGGCAGAGTCTGCGATGGAGTCTGGCCGAATTGGCCGTCAATCCAGGTCTCATACCGAGTCGGCGTGTAGCGGCCAGAACTGCTGGTGGGGGACAGCGCCTTCAACGCCGTGATGTCGGCAATGTTCGGCCCAAAGCTCGCCTGAGTCAGGAAGCGGGCTGCGCCCACGTCCGTGTTGCTGTCATCCGTCCAGGCAGGTTCCGCCGGGGGCGGGCTGAAGGTGCGGGAGCCGTTGGCCAGCGTGAAGTTCCCCCGGATTTCGCCGTTCGGATACATCACTGTGTGGAGATTGATGTAGGCTTTGCCCTGCTTGAGGAGTTCGCGAATGTCAGTGACCGAAAGCGTTCCCTGCGGGACCAGATTCCATTTGTGGTAGAGGAAATTGCCGCTGTTATCGAACTGCGGCCCATCACCCGCGAGGGGCTCCGCACCGTCGTAGATGATGTAGGACTGGTTCGTCAGATACGGGTCAGAGTGAACGTGCCAGTCGGTGGGATCGATTACGCCGTCGGACGCTTCGGACCCGTCCGCAGCGACCGGCTGGGGGCTTGTCGGACCATCGTTGGTTCCGCTTAAGCCGGAATAGGTGACTCTGATCTCCGCCGTCTGCTCGTCTTCGCTCAAACGCAGCGTAGCTGTGCCCACGCCGCTGGTGACCGCACCGTTTTGCGAAAGCAAAGTCGCCACATAGAGTGTGCCCGGTGTGCTTCCCGGAGCTAACGGGGAGTAGCCGGAAAGCACGTAGCCTGGCACGACTTCGCTCGGACTCGTGGTGGGTTCTCCCGGTTTGGACCAGCCCAACGCCAGATGTTCCGCACCCGTACCCGACTTGTGCAGCAGCTCAAAGTAGTAGCGTTTGCCCTGTTCCAGCGCCAACCATGGGGACTTCGCCGCACTGGCCCAATCCGTCGGCGTTGCTCCACCCGCGCTCACCGAAGTGCGCTGGATGCTGTTGATCGTCTCGTCATCATTGGAGATCCACAATTCCGCAGAATCACTCGCGGAGAGCCAGAAGTAGTAATTTCCTGTTGCTGGCGCGGTGAGGTAGCCACGGATCCGCGCCCCGAAATTGTCCGCCGAGTTGGTGGGGGCCTGCAAGCTCGTCAAATCGGCTGTGCTGCCTGGCGTGGTTGTCAGCGGGATGCTGGAGATCGTGGTGCCTTCGATGCCGGTCCACACCTCCCTGGTCACGCTGCCACCCGAATCTTCGATCTGCAGATTCAGCACTGAGGTGCTGGTCCCATCCGTGTTGGAAAGAGTGATGAGCACTTGATGATTCCCTGGCGTCGTCGGAGTGCCACTGATGACACCGTTTGCGAAAGTAAGCCCTGGCGGTAGCCCGCTGACGGTGATCGCGGCTCCGTTGCTGCTGAGCACTGCGTAATTGAACGCTCCTCCCACCAACGCCGTGGCGGACGTTTCCGCCAAGTGAGTCGGCGGTGCCTGGGAACCACTCTCGGGGTAAAGCCGCTCCACAGGGATAATCTGCTTCGGCTGGCTGGGGCTCATCCAATAAAGCTGGGCTCGGGCATTACCCGTATTGTCATAGTAGTCGAGTTGGATGTCATAACGCGTGCCACCGACGACCGGGAGGCGCACATAACGCTCGTTGGCCATCGAGGACCAGTCTTTGAGCGGCTTGTTGACGATGTCGATGTTCGTGTTGCCAATGCTTGCGTTCGCATAAACACCTGGAGCAAGTGCCAAAGCGAAAGCGGTCGTCTGCGCGGCCGGGAATGCAGGAATGCTGGGAGCCACGATGATGATGCTGCTGTTGGTGCTATTCCCCGAGCCTCCCGGATAGTTCACGGTGAACGTGGTGGCCGTGTGTGCCGTGACGGTTTTGAAAGCGTTGACCTGAGCGCTAATCGTGCCGCTGGAGGGATCCAGGAGCACATTCATGCCCGTGGTGATGCTACCTGAGGGAAGGCCAAGCGCGGTGTAGGTCACGACGGTGTTACCCGTCCCGGTGTCATAGTTGTAAGTGCCGGTGCCAGCAGCGTAGACGGCGGTCACGATGGCGTCGCGGTTGTCGGTGATGTTGATAGCGGCCGCCGTCGTCTGACTGGCAAAGGCGTTGATGCCAAAGCTCACGGCGAACGTGTTCGTGGTGGGGGCGGGGCTGGCGAGGATGGTATAGCGCGTATTGGTGAGCGAAGTTGCGGTGCCGGCTGTGGGGTCCAGCTCCACATACTGGCCGGCCTGATAGCCGCCGGGCGTCACCGTGGTGAGGTTACTGTAAGTCACCGTGGCGACGCCTGTGGCCGCATCATATAAATAGGTGCTGTCGTTCGGGTGATTGAGGTTTCCGTTGGTGGGGTCCACGCGGACCGTTTCGCCAGCGGCGATGCTGCCCGCCTTGATAAGGGCCCCCATGTAGTTAACGATTGTGGTTCCGGTGGCGCTGTCGTAATAATAGGTGCTGCCTCCGCTCTGCGTGCTGGGCAGAGTTCTCATCTCTTGGACTTGTCCATTGAGTCGCAGGGTGCAGCCATCGTCCGCCTGCACGATGAAGGTGTAATCCTCCGTGAACTGCGGCTGCACCTGACCGCTCCAGCGGACGGAGAACGTTTCCGGATTAATCAGGGCCCCGTCCGGTGTGCCTGAACCCCAGACTCCATTGTTTTGCTCTGTTACCGCGTTGCTCGTGCCGACGCGTCCAGGGGATCCGGTGAAGCCGGTGTTGGGGTAAATGAGATTGTAGACCCCTGTCGTGGTGCTCGCGCTATTGTTCAGCACGAAACCATTGCCCGCCAGAGCATTCGTGGGGTGCAGGAAAGCCGTCAGCGTGGTGCTCGCCTGCGCGGTGACTCCAGCGCCCGTGCTTAGCAGAATCATACCGGGTCCTACGGCCGAGATCGTTGCATTGGTCGGCAATCCTGGTCCCGTGATGGACATCCCGACGGCCAGACCGTCGATGGAAGGCACCAATACGGTTCGGCTGCCCGCCGTCGTCGTCGCATTGGGCACCGAGATTGGGAATCCGCCGAGACGGCAGGTCAAGTTCGTACTTGGCTGTGCCGTGACGCCCGTGCCGGTAGTGATCGTGATCGTCGAGGTGCCGATCGCGGTGATGAACTCATTGGCTGGCAGACCCGCGCCGGTGACGGACATGCCCACATATAGCCCCGCGACGGAGGGCACATTTACCGAGTTGCTCCCTGCGAATGTCGTCGCTCCAGTCAGGGTCACCGTCGTCGGCGGAATGGGGACGGTGAAGGTTGTGCCGCCGTTCACCGCCGCGATGGAGTAGCTGCCATTGAAGGTCGAGGCGGCCCCCGGTGTGAAGAGCGCCCCACTGGAAAATGACAGTGCCACCGTGTTCCCGGGCGCGAAAGAGTGCCCACCGGTAGGCGTGACGACCAGATTTCCAGCCGTGTAGCTGTAGCTTAGCGCTTGAGTGTGCGTAAACTGATTCGCTTGGGGGATATTTGCAAATGCGCCGCCGTTCACATTCCACTGGAGACGGCATCGGGCGTCCCCAGACGCGTCCGCCTGTTCGACACGCATCCTATACCTTTGTCCCGGAGAGGCGGGGACCGCGAGGGTTTGGGCGGCGCTCGGCTTGAAGGTCCCGATCGTATCGGGCGTCGTGGCACCATCCCAGCCGTGTTCGAGGATTTCAACGAGACCGCCCGGTCCCTCACCGTCCGTGTCCAGCAGGACCCGGGCCCTGTCGTCGGCATCTAGTTGGAAGATGTAGGATCCTGCTGTAGTGGGCGCCAGGTATGTCTCCCAAACCGAGGAGAAATTGTCCGCCGAGTTCATCGGTGAGATCGTCAGGGCGTTGGGCGTTCCGTAGACCCAGTCGTTGTTCACCACTGGGTCGACGCGCTCGATCAAGGGCGGATGGAAAGGTTGAATGCTGAAATTACAGCTGCTGGTGCTCGACGCAGGCAGACCCGCGCTCGGCGGCAAAGATACGGTAAAGGAAACAGCCGTCTTCGCCGTTACGAGGTAGCTCTGGTTGCTGTAGACCGTCGTGTTGAGATTTCCACCCAGGAAGGACAGAATGACTTGACTCGAATTTGGAGTGAGAGCCGCGAGCAGCGTTGCCATCCGGGCGGAGGACATTCCCGTGGGCGAAATCACCGCCGTGCCGGTGAAGTTTGGATTAGTGCCCGCGCGGACGTAGTCGTAGTTAGCCGCGTCGCCAAAATTCGCCGCATGAGTGGGGGTCTGGTTGGCGTGATCGTAAATCCGAGCCAGCAACCCAGTACCGAGCGCAGTGGTGGAGTCCGAAATGATCACGGTGGCGCTACCCTTCGCGCTGTCCACGCCGTAGGACGGGTCTGGTGCAATCGAGGCCGTCACAGATTCACTTCCCTCTACACCTCCTCCCGTCATCGGGATCACGCTGACTGTCGCCGAGCCTTCATGGCGATCAAATTGCAGTGGTGCATTGCCATTGATCGGATGATAATCGGTGTTGACCTGGGCTGTTCCGGCGGAGGCTAGGTTCACCGTTGCGGGCATGAGCGTGAACGCCCGGGTGATCGTAAAGGAGCCAGTTTCCGGGCCATCCTCGGATGCAGAGGGATCGGTGGCTTCGATGGAGACGAGGTTCGGTGTGTTCAGCTGGCTCTCCACGTAATCGTGGTCGTTGACACCGGTCTCCGTGGTGGCAGTGAGGGGACTGAGTTGCAATACTTCTTCTACCCAATCGCTCAGGTTGTCCGAGTCCCCATCGGCGTCCTGCACGCGGACACGATAGAAGGTGTTGGCGACGTAGGGCACACTAAGGAGCTGGGTGCCGCCATCACCGGTGACTTGGACGGGAGTCGGCTGGGGCTGCAAGACCCAACTGCCTGAGTCGGACAGATTCGTGGTCGACTCGATGTGATAGAGCTTTCCAGGTTGGGTCGGGAACTGTAGTTCGGCCGAAGCACCATTGCGCGCGACGGAGGTGACCGCAATGAACTCGGACTCGTCGAAGGGGTTGGTGCCGGTGATGGCCTCATTCCCGTTGGTTGTGCCGTCCCCGTCATCATCCTGATTTTGCCAAATAGTGTTAAGACCCTCGACCGAGTTGCCGTTTAGATACATCTGCGCATCGCTCACCCCAAAGTTCATCTTCCAGATGGTCCGGGTGATGGCTTCGTCGACTGCCTGAGCCACTGGCACAAGAGGACCCATGGCGATGCTGGCGACGATGGCGAGTGTCGCGCGGAGGAGTTGGTGGGGATGGCCCATAACAAATCGGTGGGGGCAAGGGTGGTGCGCCTGAAAGCGCAGGGCTCGGCGGGGGGCACCGAGACGATGAGATTCCTGCAAGCGCAGTCAAATATCCGAAACTTGCTAGATGTTGCCAATCCGGGGCGTGCCACGCAAGCAACAAAATTCGGACCCGCGATTTATTCGCGATTTTCTATCATTTTTGTCGGGATCAAGGTGGAGTCCGCGCTTTGCGGAGCGGCGGTCGGGAAACCGGTCCATGAACATGTTCAGTAACGTCCCGCTCTCCATCCACCCCATTCGCCAGAGATGCGCGCCTGTTCGGTGTTGGTGATCAGGAACTCCCGGCTTCCCAGAAGGTCGCCAAAGTCTGGAGCGAAGCCAATCTAGAGCCGGTCGATCTCGCCGTCTGCAGTCCTATTTATTGCCGTGCCAGACAGTCGCCCAAGTCCCTAGGATGGAGTAGGATTCGAGGGCCATTACCGACAGGCGTCCTTTAGAAAGGTTGCGTCTTGGCCCACGTGAAAGCGGGATCCGCCTTTCTGTGGATGAGAAGTGAGCCTCCGACAGGGATGACTACGCTATTCGAGTTGGTAGTCCCGGTTCGCCATTGCCCCGATGCGCTATGGTAAAAGTAGGTTTTAGGAGCGCCGCTGCCACCGTAGATTGTCACGAGATCGGCTGCTGCGGAGGAAACGCCAGCTTTCATGCCGGTGTTTGCATCGCCCGTAAAGAGATTGGAAAGGCTCAGCGAGTAGGCCACTGGAAACGGGTTGGGGACAAAATTGTATCCGCGGATGATGTCGATGCCCGTTGTGCCCATTTTGACCGCACCTGAAAAACGTAGGGTGGTCGCTGCGGCTTTGTGATTGATGTAGATGCTTTGATGGGGGAGTATCGGTCGGTTGCCATTGGCTGTTGACCCCCTGCGCCATCCATTCTGGGTCGAGTGATAGAAGTAAGAGAGCGCTGCTTGTCTGGTGGCGTCATAGATGAACACCTCATCGGCGGCAGCGACAGAAACACCCGTTTTCAGCGGGGCCCCACCGGGAAACAAGGAGTCGAGCGTGTGGAGTGGGCGGATCTTGATGGTGTCGTTGGTTGCGATATAAGAGGCAACGCTTTCGGAAAGGGTCACGGAGGAGGAATCATTGGAGAGAATCGGGATCATGGCTCCGACATCGGTTCCAGACGTGAGTTCCAGGAAGAAACGGGGCACCTGCTCGGTGCCAATGGCGACCGTAGTCATCGACAACGATGCAAAAGGCGTGCCTGAAACTGAAACGATGGCCCCAGAAACGCTATTGACGATGCCCTGGTAGGTAATCGTCGTGTAGAGAGGAATTCCGACAAACGTGTAGGCGTTGGCCGCGATAGGCACCTCAACGATGCCGACGGGGGCCGTCATGGCGGTCGTTTGGGCGTGGGAGTGACTTGCTCCAAGTAGGAGGGAAGCGCTGAGGAATCCAGAGGCGAGGCGCTGCGTCATCGGGGTGTGATCTGGGTTTCTTGAACGAAATCGCGACTTTCCCTCTCTTGGTAACACGGGCGTGACATTTTCGGCGAGAAAATACTGTTTGGGCTGCCGATCTTTTGTCGGCCCTCCTAGCGATCGACGACCTGGGAACTATCTAGTCCATATGGGGAAGCGGAAAAAGGCTTATCCTAGTTCCACCATCTCGACGATCCGCAATCCATGTCCCTCAAGTCCCACGACTTTGCGGGGGTGATTGGAAATCAGCCGGAGATCGCGCACCCCGAGTTCATGGAGAATCTGGGCACCGGTCCCGTAATCGCGCAGATCCATCGGCGTTCGGGTGCGACCGTGTTTGGCGTGGAGGTGCTCGTGGACGGAGGCGGTCGGAGAATCCCTCTGCATATAAATCAAGACGCCCGAGCCGTGCCTTGCGATCTGGTGGAGCGCGCGTTGAAGCGCGGGGGAGGTGAATTCCGGAGCCGCTGGGCCGAAGAGGTCTTCAATGAGGTCCTCGCGATGGACCCGGACCAGGGTTGGTTGCTGGCTGTCGATGCTGCCGAGTACGAGGGCAAAATGGAAATTTCCGTTCAGCGTGCTCCGGTAAATCCTCAGCCGGAACGGACCCGCGACTGTCTGGACGGGCTGTTCTTCTTCGAATTCGATGAGGCGCTCCCGAATCTGGCGCCATTCGATGAGCGCCGCGATGGTGCAGAGCTTGAGGTCGTGGCGTCGGGCCACTTCAATGAGTTCCGGTAACCGGGCCATCGTTCCGTCCGCGCTCAGGATTTCGCATATCACGCCCGCCGGGACCAAACCGGCAATACGTGCGAAGTCGATTGCCGCCTCGGTGTGTCCCGCCCGGCGAAGGACGCCCCCTGGTTTGCCTTGGAGCGGAAAAATATGGCCCGGCTGGACGAGGTCCCCGGACTGGGTCGCAGGATCAGCCAACAATCGGATGGTGCGGGCGCGATCATGGGCACTGATGCCTGTGGTGATCCCGATGGCGGCATCGACGGAAACGGTGAAATGGGTGCCGAAGGCTTCTTCGTTACGTGGCACCATCGGACCCAGCGAAAGACTGCGGGCGCGCTCTTCCGAGAGAGGAGCGCAGATGAGTCCCCGTCCATGGGTGGCCATGAAATTCACCATCTCTGGTGTGATCAGGGACGCGGCGGCGACTAGATCGCCCTCGTTCTCCCGGTCTTCATCGTCGGTCACAATGACCATTTTGCCGGCGGCAATGTCGGCAATGATTGCTTCAATGGGGCTGAACACAGGGTCATTCATGGATGCGATGGTCGTGGGGAATGCGCCAGTTGCCAGAGACGCGGGAGCAAATAAGTCGCGACCAAGCAATTCATTCCGAGAGCGAGCGCACAAACTTTTCCGAGGCTGGCTAGGCCCGTGTTGCTAGCCCAGGCGAGGGAGGCGAATCCGACCACGGAGGTGAGGGCGCAGACCAAGACGCCCCTGCCGGTGTCGGCCATGATCTCGTTCACGGGTTCGCCCCGGCGCAGAGCCAGGAGCATGTGAATGCTGTAATCGATCCCTCCGCCCAGGCAGAGCAGGATGGCCGCTGCATTGAAGAAGTCCCAACGCCATCCGGCCAGACTCATCCAACCTAAGGCCAGAACGGCCGATAGCGTCATGCAGAGGATCACCCAGCCGATCTCATGGCAGCGCCGGAACGTGATGATTAGCAGAATCATGACCGCGCCGGCCAGCATCAGGAGGATCATCCCCAATTCCTTCGGGGCTTGTTCGGTGACGGCTCGCATGGTCTGGCCCCAGTCCGCCAGGAACACCTGGGGCGACTGAAGGGCGGAGAGATCCGCGCCCGGCGTGGCCACGTAGTTGGTGGCGGCCCAGGCGCTCCCGTCCGTCCCGGTCCCAACGAGCCGCTGAAGCAGCCAGCGCACTGCACTGGTCTCGGGGGGGATTGTCCCTGCGCCGAGTGACCAGCTCTTCAGCCGCGCCAAAACAGCGTCCAACAAAATGGTCGATTCCGGTCCGAACCCGGCTTCCGCGAGTTCGTCGGCCAGGCGATCCCTATGCAATAGGAGCCGTGACACCGCGCGTTCGGCGTTCGCTTGCTGGTAGGATGGCACCGGTGCGAAAGCGGTTGGGACCAGGAAAGATCGCATCGTCCCCGACTCCACCTCCTTATTCAGTCGGCCTTTTAGTTGTTCCAATTCTCTGCGGAGTTCGATCCCGGAGTGGGCATGGACGATGAGGCTTCCAGCCGAGTTGCTCCCGGTGAGGGCGCGCGTCATGTCGTCCAGAGCGTCGTATGCTTCGCTAATCCGGGGACGGACGGAATGATCAGTGGCATCCACTCCTGGAAGTCCCTTCAAACAAAGCGTCGCGACGGCGGCGCAGAGCGCCAGAGCGAGGAATACGGCGACCACGCGGGAGGAGGTTTCACCAAGCAGGAGCCAAGGTGGTGGATCCACGGGCGATGATTGAGGGGTGGAGCGGGGCATCCGGCACACCCAGGGGACGAAGATGAGGAGCATGACTGCGGCTCCGACCAACACGCCGGTGGCCACGATCGCTCCCAGTTTGGCCAAGCTCGGCTGGCTACTGGCCATGAGTGAGGCAAAGGAAGCCGCCGTGGTGGTCGCCGCGCAGAGGATGCCGGGTAGGGTGGCGGCGCGGATCCGCTTCGGATCACCCGGCGTGACGAGGCTTTGCTGGTAAACGAGAATCCCGTAGTCGGTCAGCCCGATGAGAATGGAAGCGAATCCAATGTTCATGACATTGAGCTCTGGGATGAACAGCCCGCTCAGGCCAAAGGTGAGGAGAATGACCAGGGTAAGCATGGCCAGAAGGGCCAAAAGCGGGCGGAGCTTACGGTAAACTCCCCAAAAAATCAGGGCGACGAACAGGGCAGTCGAAAATCCCGAAGTGCTCAGGTCGCCCTGCATGCTGCCGGATACTTCTCCCATAATGGCCGGCTCCCCGCTGAGGCGAACTCGCACGTTTGCCGCCGAGGGCGTCTCCGCCTGCCAGGCGTGGACGATCGCGCGAACCTCTTTGGTCCAGGCGATCAGCTTCAAGTAATCCTTGCGGGCGAGACGATCGGCCGACCAAACGTAAATCAAACGGAGCTTGCCATCCTTCGACCCAAAGTTCGCTCCGCCCATGGTCATTGGTCCTCCGCCTCCTCCTCCGCCAAATGCCGCAGGAACCAAGCCGAGCGGATCGTAGCCGCCGAGCAAGGCTGCCGCTGGAGAGAGATCAAAGGTCATCGTATCGATCGTTCGCTCGATCCTCTGCTTCGATTCTCCCGGATCGAGGCTGTTGACGAACTCGTCCAGCTTTCCTGGCTCTTGGTTGATCAGGAGATAGGCGATCAACTCAGACATGGCGTCGGGATCCTCTTCACCAGGAGGATGGAGGATCACCGCACTGGCCACATCCGCCCGGGCGCGTAAGCGCTCTGCCAGGGAACGGGCCGCTTCGTCCACCTCAGTGGGGACGTCCCCGTCCACGGTCACGATCAATTCGTCCGAGCGCGAGAATTGATCGAGGTAGGCGGTCAGGCCCTGAACTTCCGGCAATTTTTGTGGGAGGAGGCGAACGGGGTTTACATCGAAGTTCACGCGAGATCCGCCAATCACGATGATCGCTAAGACGGCGACCCAAGCGATGCCGCGTCCCAGCTGGCGTGGCCAAGTCTTTCTCCCTGTGTTCTCCGATTTTGCCATGAATTCCTTGCCAGCTGACCCCGTCCCGGGTGAACTAACTGGCCCTTTATGCGCTGTCTGCGGGTTCTTTCCATCACACTTTTCGTTGCGTCAACCATAGCCCCGGCTGGGTTTGCGGCGGACGAGACCACCCTGAAGGCTTGGATCACGGCGCAGGGTGAGATCGTTTCCCTGCGTGGAACGTTCTCCCAGGAGCGCAAAATCAAGGTGTTGCGCAAGACTCTGGTCGCTCCGGGCCGATTTTGGTATCAGGCACCCGACCAATTTCGATGGGAGATCGGGGATCCAGCCCGAAGTATCGCGATTCACAGCCGCGAAAAATTCACGCTGATCAACCTCGAAAAAGGCAAGGCGGAGGTTCAGGACATCGGCGATGGGGACGACAACTCCCGTATGGTCGCCTACTTCCATCTAAGCTTTCCGAGGGATTGGGCCAGCTTTCAGCACGAGTTCAAAGTTCTCTCCGTGGTCCATTCCGGGGACGTTTTTCGGGCGGAATTGGAGCCGCTTCAGCCCGGCTCGGCTCGGGGCGTGCGGACAATCACCTTCGAGATCGATCCCAAGTCCTATGCGACTCGTGCCTTTGTCCTTTCTTTGAAGGATGGATCGGAAATGCGGACCATCTTTTCGGCGGTGCAGCGGGATGTTCCACTGCCTCCATCGACGTTTGATGCCTCTTTGGAGGGTCTCCGGGTCAAAGAAAAGGGCGACTGATGGACGATTTTGACAAAACCTTCCGACCTTGCGCTCCTTCTTGCAATTCCAGGTCGTAGTGGGTAAAGAAGCGCACGCCCATGAAGTCCCTGGCCCAAGTCGTCATTTCCTCCTTCGGTTCGTCCGTGGGCAAGAAGTTGCTGGTCGCCGTCACCGGTTTGGCCCTCCTTCTTTTCCTTGCCGGGCACTTGGCGGGTAACCTCCTGATTTATCGGGGACCGGAAGAACTCAACGCCTATGCGCACGAGTTGCACACGGCCCTGCACGGGAGTCTGGTTTGGATTGCCCGGGCGGGTTTGCTGGTGGCCTTTGTGATCCACATCCTGGCAACCATTTCTCTGGTGAGAGACAATCGCGCCGCCCGACCGCAGGCTTACAAAAGACCGGCTACGGTGCAGGCCTCGTTGGCTTCCCGCACCATGATCATGAGTGGCCTGGTCATTCTGGCCTTCGTTGTTTACCACCTCCTCCATTTCACCGTTCACGTGGCCGATCCAAGCTACGACAAACTGACCTACGTCCTCCATGGTCAGGAAGTTCCCGATGTCTATTCCAAGGTGGTGAAGGGTTTCTCCAGCCTTCCCGTCAGCGGTTTCTACATTTTGGCGATCGCTCTGCTTTGTTCCCACCTAAGCCACGGATTCGCCAGTGTCTTCCAAACTTTGGGAGTGCGGAGTGCCCGGACAGCCTCTCTTCTTAAGTATGTGGGCGGGGCGTATGCCCTGATCATTTTCCTCGGGAATATCTCGATTCCCTTGAGTGTTCTCGGCGGTCTGATCAAGCCCGTCGTGCCTTAACTCCAGCCAGGTTTCCCAGACATGAGCTCGTTTCCCGACGCCAAGATTCCCGCCGGTTCCATTCAGGACAAGTGGACCCAGCACAAGTTCAAGTCCGCGCTGATCAATCCGAAGAACAAGCGCAGGTATACGGTCTTAGTGGTCGGATCTGGCCTGGCTGGTGCTTCCGCTGCGGCCTCCCTTTCGGAGTTGGGTTACAAGGTCAAGTGCTTCTGTTATCAAGACAGTGCAAGACGGGCTCACTCGATCGCGGCGCAAGGTGGGATCAATGCCGCAAAGAATTATCAAAACGACGGTGATAGCGTTTACCGCCTCTTCTATGACACCGTAAAGGGGGGCGACTTCCGCTCTCGGGAGGCCAACGTTTACCGATTGGCGGAGGTCAGCGCCAACATCATCGACCAGTGCGTAGCCCAGGGCGTGCCCTTTGCCCGGGAGTATGGCGGTTTGCTCGACAATCGCTCTTTCGGCGGGGCTCAGGTCTCCCGCACGTTTTACGCGGCCGGGCAGACGGGGCAGCAGCTTCTTCTTGGGGCTTATTCGGCCTTGAACAAGCAGATAGCCCAGGGTGCGGTGCAAATGTTTCCCCGGACCGAGATGCTTGATGTAGTCCTGGTTGACGGGCACGCCAAGGGGATCATCACCCGGGATCTCACGACGGGGAAGATTTCGCGTCATGCGGGCGATGCCGTCCTCCTTTGTACTGGGGGATATGGGAACGTTTTCTTCCTCTCCACCAACGCCATGGGGTGCAACGTGACTTCCACGTGGCGGGCTCACCGGCGGGGCGCTTGGTTTGCGAACCCTTGTTACACCCAGATTCACCCGACCTGCATTCCGCGCGGCGGCGACTATCAGTCGAAGCTCACCCTGATGTCCGAATCGTTGCGTAACGATGGACGGGTATGGGTCCCGAAGCGGGCGGCGGATTGCGACAAGGATCCAGCTAGCATCGCTGAGGAGGACCGTGATTATTTCCTGGAACGGAAGTATCCCAGCTTTGGGAACTTGGCCCCGCGCGACATCTCGTCACGGGCGGCAAAGGAAGCCTGTGACGACGGGCGCGGGGTTGGCCCGGTGGTCGGCGGGCTCCGGGAGGGGGTCTATCTCGATTTCAGCGAAGCGATTCGCGATTTTGGGGAAGAGACGATCCGGAGCCGCTACGGCAATCTCTTCGATATGTATGCCCGGATCACCGGTGAGAATCCTTACAAGTCACCGATGCGGATCTATCCGGCGGTTCACTACACCATGGGCGGGCTGTGGGTGGATTACAATCTGATGTCCACGATTCCTGGGTTGCACGTCTTGGGGGAGGCGAATTTCTCCGACCACGGGGCCAATCGCTTGGGGGCGTCCGCCCTGATGCAGGGATTGGCTGATGGCTATTTTGTGATCCCGTCGACGCTGCCGAATTACCTGGCACCCGAGACTCCAGGCAAGGTCAAGGATACCCACGATGCCTTCGCCGCAACGGAGGCCGACGTTCGGGCGCGGACGAACCGCCTGCTTGCCGTAAACGGAAGAAGGTCCGTCGACAGTTTCCACAAAGAGCTGGGTCTCCTCGTTTGGAACAAGTGCGGGATGGCCCGGGATCGTGCGGGCCTGGAAGAGGCGATCGCGGCGATCCCACGGATCCGTGAGGAATTCTGGAGCAACGTGCGCGTTCCCGGCGGCGGGGATCAGGTCAATCCCGAATTGGAGAAGGCCGGGCGGGTGGCGGACTTCTTGGAGTTCGGGGAAACCATGTGTCGTGACGCGTTGCATCGCGAAGAGTCTTGTGGAGGCCACTTCCGGACCGAGTATCAGGCGCCGGATGGCGAGGCTCTCCGTAACGATGAGAAGTATGCGTATGTCGGAGCCTGGGAATACACCGGGGAGAACGTGGAACCGAAGCTCCATCAGGAACCTCTCGCCTTTGAGAACGTGAAACTCGCCGTGCGTAGCTACAAATAAGAAGAATCCGAGCCATGGAATCCAAGCTGAACCTTACGCTCAAAGTATGGCGCCAGAAAGACAGGGACTCTCGCGGTCACCTGGAGACTTATCCGGCCCACGACATTCCTACGACGGCGTCGTTTTTGGAGATGCTCGACATCGTCAACGAGGGACTCATCTCCAAAGGGGAAGAGCCAATCGCATTCGATCACGATTGCCGCGAGGGCATCTGTGGCTCTTGCTCGCTGGTGATCAACGGGGTGCCTCACGGACCCGAGCGGGCGACTACCACCTGCCAGTTGCACATGCGCAGCTTCAAGAACGGTGAGACTATTTATATCGAGCCGTTCCTTGCTCGGGCCTTTCCGGTGCTTCGCGACCTCATCGTTGATCGCTCCGCATTTGATCGCATCCAGCAGAAGGGCGGATACATCACAGTTCGGACCGGTTCGGCTGTGGAGGCGAACTCGATTCTGGTGGCCAAGGATGATGCGGACAGCGCGTTTCATGCGGCCACTTGCATCGGTTGCGGTGCCTGCGTCGCGGCCTGCAAAAACGCATCGGCCATGCTGTTTGTGGCCGCCAAGGCAAGTCACCTCAATATTCTCCCGCAGGGCAAGCCTGAGAAGAATGACCGAACCATCCGAATGGTTCAGCAGATGGACAAAGAGGGCTTCGGTGGCTGCACGAACCAGTACGAGTGCGAGGCAGTTTGCCCAAAGGAGATCAGCGTCGATTACATCGCTCGTCTGAATCGGGACTATGCGGCGGCTATCGCGGCGGAAGCTGTGACGGCCTGACTTTCAGCCGGAAACATTTCTCGGTGCGGATCGCTCTTTTAGGGCGTAATGAGAGCGTGACTCCGACGACCAATCGCAGTCCGACTCCTCATGATGCGTTATCCTGGCCTTACCCGAATCTTTCCAGCGCTCTTGGTCTTCTCAGTGGCAGGATGCGGAAAGCCGGTTCCGATGTCACGGGGCGGGATGGATTTTCCGGTGCAGGGCGTGGTCGCCCCGGCGGTTCGGGGTTCTCTGGAGGAGAGCCTCCGGCTAGTCGGCAGCCTGAAGGCCAGTGAAGAGGTCGAACTGGTCAGTGAGATCGATTCACAGATCGTCGAGATCACGTTTAAGGAGGGGGACCGGGTCAAAAAGGGGCAGGTCCTCCTCAAGCTCGACGATGCCAAACTGAGGGCGAGTCTCGACGAAGCCACCGCCCGCCTGAAGTTGGCGGCGGCCGAGTTGAAGCGTGGAAACGAACTTCTCGAGAAGAAAACCGTGACCGAGCAAGAGATCGACCGGCTCAGGTTTCAGGAGCGGAGCGCCGATGCGGCCACCCGGATGGCACAGGAGCAATTCGACGAGGCGATCATCGAGGCCCCGTTTGAGGGCGTCATGGCGGAGCACGATCTAAGTCCCGGACAGATCGTTTCCCGCGGCCAAAAGCTGGCTTGGCTCGTGCAGACTTCCCCGCTTGAGGTGGAATTCAACGTTCCAGAACGCTACATCGGTCAGGTCGCCAAGGCGCAGAAGATTCAGTTGGAGTCTGTGGCTCTTCCAGGGCGTAAGTTCGACGGGAGCGTGGATTACATTTCCCCACGTCTCGACGAAAACACCCGCACCGGTCTGGTCAAGGCGTTGATCAAAAACGAAGAGGGACTGCTCAAGCCGGGGATGTATGGAACCTTGGACCTCATCTTCCGCTTGCGTGCGGATGTGCTCACCATTCCGGAGGCGGCGCTGAGCTATCATGGAGATCACTCATCCGTTGTGGTCATGGATGCAGCGGGCAAGGCAGAGTTCCGCGAGGTGCGCACCGGAGTCCGGCTCCAAGAGAAAGCGGAGATCATCGAGGGCCTAAAAGAAGGGGAGCGCGTCGTTGTCGAAGGCTACCAAAAGATGGGGCCGGGGACCACGGTGCTCATCGCGCCGGAATCCAAGCGATACGGGATCACTCCACCACCTCCTCCTGTGCCAGAAGCACCGGCTGCCGCTCCCGCGAAGTCCTGAGTGATTCTGCCTTTCCTCCGCTCCATTGAACTCCTTCTTCGAGCTCTGCGTCCGCCGGCCCGTCATGACGATCATGATGAGTGCCGCGCTCGTCGTGTTCGGACTTCTCGGTCTGCTGCGGCTCCCGGTGCGGGAGCTTCCGGATGTGGATCCGACGATCGTCAACGTCCTCACCGTCTACCCGGGTGCGAGCGCGGAGATTGTTGAGACGGAGGTCACGGAGCGCTTGGAGGATGCGATCAGCAGTGCGGAGAACATCAAGCAGCTGGTCAGCGAAAGCCGCGAGGACGCCAGTGCCATCACCGTGGAGTTTGTGGCGGGCACGGATCAGAACGTCGCCGCACAGGACGTCCGGGACCGGGTCGCCCGGGTCCGGGGGGAATTGCCGGACGATATCGAAGAGCCGGTCGTGGCCAAGCAAGAGGCCAGCGCGCAGCCGATCATTTGGGTCGCTTTCTTCAGTGACCGCTTCAACACGGAGGAACTCACGAAGATCGCCGAGAGCCTGGTCAAGGATCGGCTGCAGACGGTTCCGGGGGTGAGCCAGGTCATCTTCGGCGGTGAGAAGAAATTCGCGATGCGGCTCTGGTTGGATCCGCTCAAGATGGCGGCGCTGGGCGTCACGGTGCTGGATGTGGAGCGCGCTCTCAAAGAACAAAACGTGGAGTTACCGAGCGGGCGTGTCGAGAATATCGACCGTGAGTTGACCATCCAAACGCGGGGGCAACTGAAGAGCATCGAGGATTTTGAGCGACTCATCATCCGGCAGTCCGGCACCTCGATTGTTCGCTTCAAGGACGTGGGGCGCGTCGCTGAGGGCGTAGAGAACGAGCGGTCCGTGGCTCGCTTCAACGCCAAACCGGCCATCGGACTGGGGATCGTGCGCCAAAGCCGCGCGAACACCCTGGAGGTAGCGAAGGGGGTCAAGAAGCGCATGGCCGACATCGCCACAACCTTGCCCGACGGGATTGAGTTCGATTTCCCTTACGACGAATCGGTCTATGTCGATAAGGCGGTCAAAGAGGTTTTTGAAACGTTGGGGCTGGCCTTCGTGCTGGTCGTCTTGACGATCTTTATCTTCCTGCGGGATCTTCGTTCCACCTTCATCCCGAGTTTGGCGATCCCGGTGTCGGTGATTGCGACGTTCGGCGTGCTCTACGTCCTCGGTTTCTCCATCAATATCTTCACCCTGTTGGCGCTGGTTCTGGCGATCGGGATCGTGGTGGATGATGCCATCGTCGTTTTGGAGAACATCTACCGGCATATCGAGGCCGGGGACAGCCCGTTCGATGCGAGCATCAAGACGATGAAGGAGATCGGCTTTGCCGTGATCACGATCACGCTTTCGCTGGTAGCGGTCTTCCTTCCGTTGGCCTTTGTCGGCGGAATCACAGGTCGGCTCTTGGTGGAGTTCGCTGTGGCGTTGGCGGCTTCCGTGGTCTGCTCAGCGTTCGTCGCGTTGACTTTGACCCCGATGGCGGCGGCCCGCCTGCTGCGTCATCAGAAACCGGCCAGCGAACAGATGTGGCTCTTCCGCTTCTTCGAAGATCGGCTCAACCGGGTCACTGAGCGGTATGACAAGATTCTGAGTTGGTCGCTCAATCACCGGTTCTGGGTGGTCATCCTCGCCGTTGGCTCGCTGGGCCTATCCTACTATTTCTTTCAAAACCTCGATCGGGAGTTCCTTCCGGAGGAAGACAAGGGACGGTTCATTGCGATGGCGATCACTCCGGAAGGCTCAACTCCGGATTACACGGACCGGATGGTGCAGCAGATGGAAACGATCGCGGGGAATACCCCTCACATTGAGAGTTACTTCTCGGCGGTTGCCTTGCCGTTCAACGGTCCCGGGGATCCCACTCTGGGCTTCATGTTTGTTGAGTTGGCAGAGGGGCATCGTCCTCATTCCCGGGATATCATTGGTGGACCCAATGGGTTGGGATTCAATTTCATCGCCAATGTCGAAGGTGCTCTCGCCATTCCGATTATGCCGAAAGCGGTCGATCTGGGGTTCAGTCAGCCGTTTGAGCTGGTGGTGACTCATGGCGACTTGACCGGTCTCTCCGATTACACTGGGGAATTGATGAATCGTCTCCGCCAAGCGGGAATTCTCGCCAATGTCCGTTCCAGTTTCGAACTCACTAAACCGGAATTGCGGGTGAGCATCGACCGGAATCGCGCCGGGGCGCTGGGCGTGGCGGTGTCGGATGTGTCTCGGACTCTGCAAATCCTCTTCGGTGGGCAAGACCTGAGCAAGGTGAAGCAAGAAGGGAAGCAATATGACGTCATTGTGCAGTTGGAGAGGGAGAAGCGGCTCACCCCGGCTGGCCTGGAACAGATCTTCGTGCGTAGCCAGTCCGGCGGCTTGGTCCAGCTGAATAACCTGATCCGGCTGGAGTCCGGGGCCGGGCCCAACCGGATTGAGCGTTTCAACCGGCAGCGTTCTACAACCATTCAGGGGACTCCGGCGGGTGTCACGCTGGGCGTTGCGGTCGAGAAGGCGGAGGCGATCCTGACAGAGATGCGCAGAGATGGATTCACCCACCAATGGAGAGGGGAAGCGCGGGACCTCCGGGAGTCGAGCAACGATGTCTACTTCTTCATGATCATGGCCATCATCGTGGTTTATATGGTGCTCGGGGCTCAGTTTGAGAGTTTTGTGCACCCATTTACGGTGATGCTCGCGTTGCCGTTGGCGATGCTGGGGGCCTTCGGGCTTCTCTACCTTCTGTCATGGGTGAACCATTTCGGCACTGGGTTTCATGCCTGGGCGAACTATGCGCCGAATCCACCAGAAATCGCCAAAACGCTCTCGAAGCTGGTCCCGCGCATCGCCGCGATGAACATGAACATCTTCAGCCAGGTCGGTTTAGTCCTGTTGATTGGCTTGGTCACGAAGAACTCCATCTTGTTGGTCGAGTTCGCCAATCAGGAGATGGCGAAAGGTGCGGATGCGAAGTCCGCCATGAAGACCGCAGGGTTGATCCGCTTGCGACCAATTCTGATGACGAGTTTGGCGACGATTGCCGGAATCCTTCCGATTGCTCTGGGATTCGGTGAGGCGGGCGAGGCGCGCCGGCCACTTGGGGTAGTTGCGGTAGGAGGAATGATGACAAGCACACTTCTTACGCTTATAGTGATCCCGGTAATCTACACTTTGATTGCGCGAAATCGTCCGAAGTTGCCCGCCCACTGACCCAACTATGACTCCCGCCACCTTCCGGAACTTCGTCTTGGGCCTGATCGGATGGTTGGCCTTGCCTCAGTGCCCCGCTGAAACCGAGACCAAAAGCGGGGTTGTCTTGCCCCGGCAATTGGCCTTGCAGACCGCTCTGGTCCTGGCCCTGGATCACAGTCCGTTTATTCGTGAAGTTCGCGCTCAGATTCGGGAGCAGGAGGGTGTTCTCATCGTCGCGCGGGCGGAGCGGCTTCCCCGGTTGGACGGAGTCAGCAACTACGATGTGAATGGCCGGGGCCGGATCGAAGGGTTCGGTGATATCGTGGTGGCCGATCAGCAGGGCTGGACCATGGACGTCCAATTGAGCCATGTGCTTTATTCCGGGGGCGCGCGGATCGCGAACCAGAAATCGGCCAAGGCACGCGTCCAAGCCGCAGAGTCGCGGATGCGCACGGTCGTCGACACGGTCCTCCTGGAGACCTATCGCAATTACTTCGATGGTCTTTTGGCGCGGCAGCGCATCGCGGTGCAGGAGGACGCCGTCAGCGTGTTGGATCGGCAGTTGCAAACCGCCAAGGCAGGCTATGAGGCGGGATCCAAACCACAGTTCGATGTTCTCCAAGCAGAAGTGGCCTTGGCCAATGCGCGACCGCCGGTGATCCGCGCGCGCAATGATTACCGCTTGGCGATCGATCGCCTTCGCCGCAGCATCGGTGTCCCTTACGAGGAAGGGTGTGACGCGGACGGGGTGAGCTTGTCGCAATCGTGGCCAAATCCGAAGGTGAACGAAGAACTTGGAGATTTGCTTCTCCAGGGACTCGGCAATCGACCGGAGTTGGCGCAAATCGCCGAGGAGATCAAAGCCGCTAAGGCGGACATCAAGGCCGCCGAGTCGGTCCATCTCCCCAGGGTGGAATTGTTTGGCACCTACGGTGCCCAGAGTCTTCGGTTCCGTGGGGATGCCGGGGAGAGCATCGATGGGGCCACCGGTGGTGTGCGCGTGGTTGTGCCTTTCATTGACCTGGGCAGAACGCGCGGCCAAGTCGTCCAAGCCAGCGCCCGGCTTGCGCAGATCGAAGCAGTCGAAGAACGTCAGCGGCTTGATATCGAAGGCGAGGTGCGCCAGGCCTTCTTCGACTACGACGAAGCATCGCAGATTCTCGAGACCTCCCAGCTGGTCGTGAAGCAGGCGAGTGAGGCGCTCCGCCTCGCGCAGAACCGCTTCGAGGCGGGGGCACTGACTCAGTTGGAAATTCTCCAGTCGCGTCTGGAACTGACCCGCGCTCAACTGGAGGAGGTGCAATCTTTGCATACTTACAACGTCGCTGTGGCCAGATTGCGGCAGGCGGTTGGCACGATCTCGCGGACAGTCCAGGCGGACTCCGATCCCGAATAGCCGGAGCGAAGACTTCAGTGGCCAAAGCGCGGATTGGTGTCATGTTGGAGTTCGCTATGGCCAACACCGACACGACAAAGCCCGATGAAACCATTCTCTGGGAAGGAAGCCCTTCTCAGTGGCAGCACTTTTGGTGGTATGTCGCCTGCCTCTTAATTCTGCCAATTCCGATCGCGATTTGGAAGAGCATGAACACGGCGAGTCACCGAATCACCCTGACGCGACAGCGGTTGCGGATCCGCACTGGTGTCTTCTCCAAGCAGAACGAGGACGTTGAACTCTACCGGGTGAAGGATTGGTCCTTGGAAGAGCCGCTCAATCAGCGGATTTTCGGCAAGGGCAAGATCTCACTTTTTAGCTCGGATCGTTCCTCGCCGGAACTGCACCTGCAGTGGATCAGCAAACCGGCTTCGTTCATCGAAGCACTGCGCGGTGCGGTCGAAGCGGTTCGCGACTCCAAACGCGTCCGCGAACTCGATATGGGGATCGAAGAAGAAGGTCATCACCACGACGCCTGAGGAATCCCGGGGTTCTGGCGTTGCGTTGCGCCCGAGTTTTGCTTTGCTAGGGACATGAACGAAAGCATGACCCAGTTGTTGATTCATGGCGCGGTGGCCGGACTGATCATCGGTCTTTTCCCCGGAGAGAAGGGTGCCGGGCGGATCCGAAATATCGTCGTCGGGATTCTTGGAGCGATCATTGGAGGTTTCCTCTACTCCATGTTCCTCTCCAAATTCGTCAGCTTCTCGCTGCCGTCGTTCACTCTGGACCTCAAGCAGTTGGCCATTGCGCTGATTGGCGCGGTCCTCCTCCTGGTCGTCATGAGTTTCATCCGCCGGAAATAAGCGGATTTCCCGGCGGCTTGGAAGGCCAAACCGCCGGGTTCCTGCCGGTGTGAATCAGTCGAGCTTCTTGAGAATGAGGTCCTTAAATTGGACGGTCATTCCGCTGGGGCCTTTGTGGAGTTGCAAGGCGATCAGGCCCTTTTTGGCTCCAACAGCCGTCTCATCGGTCACATCGACCGTCAGCACGCCGTTAATGAAGTGCTGAAGATGGCCGCCCTTGGCGATGATCTTGTAATCGTTCCAGTCCGCCGGATGAATGGCGGCCTGGATCTGATCGCTGTCACCCACTGAGCCGGTCACTTCGATGGCCGGTTTTTTCGGATCCGCCCCTTCGCGGATCACCACCTTTTGGCCGCGTTTGGCCAGAATGCCCCGGCCCTTTTCCTCGTAAAGGATGCCGCTGTAGGTCTTGCTGCACTCAAAGTCCGCCTGGTAACCGGAGACAACGAAGTATTCCGGTTTGACGATCTTGCTGCGGTACTGGACCCCTGAGTTGCCAAACGCATCCGAAGCCCCGTTCAGGTCGACGATCTTGTATTTTAGGGTCAGTTCGAAGTCCGCAAATTCCTCGGCCTCGTAGATGAGGAACGTGTTCTCGGTGACCATGTGTTCCGTGGTCGTCTTGCCGGTGAGGCTACCGTCTTGAACGCTCCAGAAGTCGGGGAGACCTTTCCAGCCGGTGAGATCTTTTCCGTTGAAGAGAGCCTTACCCTCATCGGCGGAAGCATGCGCCATGACGAAAGCCGAAGCCAGGGTGAGGATTTGTGATCGGGTGAAGTTCATGATGCAATCTAGGCGCGGGGGCGGGGGATACGCCAGTCTGGAGATTACTGCGTCGATTCTTCGAGAACATTTGCAATGGTGTGAAGGGCACAGCCTTCCAGTTCATTGCCGAAGTAGAGATACGACGGCAAGGCGGAGGGATGATGCCGGGCGTGCTGAATCAAAACCTGGGCGGCGTCGCGGGCCGAGGGATCGACTTCGAAAATCCGGCTGTAGGTGACCATGTGCTCCCTGGCCCAGGCGTGCGGGTGGTTCGGCGGGAGGAGGAAACGGGCCGCCAGGAAAGGCTGTGTTCGCGGTGGGCAGATCTCGAACTGTTCGGCGATCGGCGGCATGTGGGTCCAGTGATTGTAGACATGGGCGACCCCGTGGCGATGGAGCATCCCGAAGTAATCGGGATGGAGGAGATTCCGGTTGCGAACCTCGACCCCGAATTGCCATCCTTCGGGCATTTCCCCCAAAAAGGCGTCGAGCTGCGCGGCGAACTCCCGGCCCGCGTGGAACTCCTCCGGATGGAAGTGAGTGAACTCGAAAAGAACCAAACCGATCCGGTCCCGGTACGGTTCCAGCATACGGAGAAAGCCATGACGGCACATGGCCACGCTGAGAAAATCGGGATTGGGTTGGCCGGCGCGCCTCCCGAAACCGGGCACCACCGGAAACGTTTTCAGGGTGAGATCATCGGGGACCTTGAAAGTGAAGAGGAAGCCCGGTGGAACGCCCTCCATGAGGTTGGCGATGTAGGCCGGTTTCGGATAGCGATACCAGGTTGCATCGACACAGACCGTAGGGAAAACAGCTGCGTACTCGGGGAGGCATTCCCGCTCAAACCGTGCCTTGGAGAAGCGGCGGTTGTGCAAGTAGCGCTCCTCGTCGTAGAGCAGCCCGCACCAATCCGCGAATTTCCAGGACGAAGTTCCCAGATACAAATTGCAACGGGAAACCAAATCGGCCAGCACGGGGCGGGCCGCGTCGCGGCCGAACAACATGCATCATCGTAAGCACGGGGCTTTGCTTCGGGCAATCGAAAGTAATGGGCGCTTTGCTGCGTGTGGGGAATGAGCGTGATTCCTCCAGTTTCCAGGCCTGCTTGGGTTCGCCCTGCGTTTCTCGGCGCATTTATGCTCGCCTCTGCCGTCGCGGAGGAGTCTCAGGGCATCGATTTCTTTGAGCGGGAAATTCGCCCGATTCTGGTTGAGCACTGCCAGGAATGCCATTCGGCAGCGGGTAGACAGAAAGGCGGTCTCATCTTGGACAGCCGCCCCGGTTGGAGTGCAGGAAGTGATTCCGGCCCAGTGATCATTCCGGGTGATCCCGGGAAAAGTCTTCTCATCCAGGCGGTGCACTACAACAACCGGGACCTGCAAATGCCGCCGGAGAATCCGCTCTCCCGGAGTCAGATCGCCGCCTTGGAGAAGTGGGTGCAAATGGGCGCTCCCGACCCCCGCGAGGACGTTCAGCGCGCGCCCGGCCCGCGAGGTTTGAGCGAAGCGGAGGGCCGCGCATTTTGGTCCTTTCGTCCAGTGCAGGAGCCCGCTGTGCCAATAGTCGCCAATTCAGATTGGACCAGTACCCCAGTCGATGCCTTCGTTCTCTCGGCACTGGAAAAGGAGGGATTGAGCCCAGCTCCACCCGCTTCGCCGGCGGCATTGCTGCGCCGGGTGACCTTCGATTTGACCGGATTGCCACCGGATCCGGCAGAACTCGATGCCTTCCTGGCCGATCGATCTCCGGATGCCTGGGAGCGGGCGGTGGATCGTCTCCTGGCCTCCCCGCAATACGGCGTAAGATGGGGGCGTCACTGGCTCGACGTGGCCCGTTACGCGGACTCCAACGGGCTCGATGAGAATCTTGGGTTTGGACAGGCGTGGCGCTTCCGCGATTACGTGATCGACTGTTTCAATGCCGACAAGCCGTTCGATCGGTTTCTCATCGAGCAAGTGGCAGGCGATCTCTTGCCAGAGGCCACCCCGGAAAGCAAGAGCGGCACCGGGTTCCTAGCTCTGGGGGCGCGGGTTCTCGCGGAACCGGATGTGGAGAAGCTGCGGATGGATGTGATCGACGAGCAGATCGATACCTTAGGCAAAGCCTTCTTGGGACTGACCATAGGCTGCGCCCGATGCCATGATCACAAGTTCGACCCGATCACGCAACGCGATTACTACGGGTTGGCAGCCATCTTCAAGAGCAGCGAGAGCTTCGCCGGGTCCAATACCGGTGCGATCAAGCATTGGTATGAGCATCCCTTGGCGACGGAAAGTGAATTGGCGCGGGCCAAAGCGGACGACGACCGGATCGCCAAAGAGCGAGCGGAGGCCACCAAGTTCAAGAGCGAGGCCACGGGGCGGGTCCAGAAGGACGCGCGAGAGCACGCGGTTGATTACCTGGTGGCGGCCGCCGGGATGAGCCCTGAAGCCACGCTGATCCAGGCGGAGCCGCTCGCCGCGCCGCTGGGATTGCATCCCTGGATTCTGCTCCAGTGCCGTTTGCATCTTTCCTACCACACCACGGACCCGCTGTTTCTCCGGTGGCACGAGTTAGCCGACAAAGGCGATCTCGAAGGGATTCGGCGTCATTACGCAGACCTGTTTGCCCTTCCTCAACCCCAAGCGGTTCAGGCCGCCCTTACCGATCCCGAGGGATTGCTCGCGGTCCCAACCGAGCCCGCCAAAGCGTTCGATGCCGCCACGGTCAAAGAACTCGCCCGCCTTGAGGAGAAGGTCCGGGTTCTGGAAAGTGCTGCCTACGACGCGCCCTCGGTGATGGGCGTGGGAGAGGGGACCAAGGTCGTGACGGAAATGCCGATTCACATTCGAGGGAGCCACCTTAATCTCGGTGCGGTCGTCCCGCGCGCAGTGCCTGCGGTCATGCGGGGGCCGTCGGGTGAACCCGCTTGGAAGCCAGACCGGAGCGGTCGGCTCGAATTGGCGCGCTGGCTCGCGGATGCGGACCATCCGCTCACCGCCCGGGTCATCGTGAATCGGATTTGGCGCTGGCACTTCGGCACAGGCTTGGTTTCTTCCACGGACAACTTTGGCGTTAAAGGGCAGACTCCGTCTCATCCCGAACTGCTCGATTGGCTCGCCCGTCGCTTTGTCGAATCGGGTTGGAGCATGAAGTCGCTGCACCGGCTCTTGCTCACGTCAAATGTCTACCGGATGGGGACGGTGCATCCTCGCGCCGCACAAGCGGCGTTGACCGACCCGGAGAACCGGCTCCACTGGCGCTTCGAACGGCAGCGTTTGGATGCGGAGCAGATTCGGGACTCGATCTTGGCCGTTTCGGGGACGATCGATCTGACCATGGGCGGGAAGACGTTGCCGTTGCGCAACCGCCAGATGGTCTTCAACCACACCTCCAAAGATCACACCACCTACGGCGATCGTCGGCGCTCGGCCTATCTTCCGATCGTTCGCAACCACGTGGCCGACGTCCTTGCCCAGTTCGACTACCCAGATCCGACCATGCCGACCGGCAGCCGCAATTCCACCGTGGTCGCCCCGCAATGTCTTTTCCTGTTGAACTCGCCCCTCCTCCTTGATGCCGCAGACGCGATGGCCTCGGCATCGCGGACGGCCGGTTCGGGGGCGGTGGAGCGGATCGAGTGGATTTATCGGCGCGCCTTGTCCCGCTTGCCGAGCGACGCGGAACGGGTGGAGGCGCTCCGCTGGCTTGGAGCGTGTGAGGGGCTCCAAGGATGGTCCCTGCTCTGTCAGGCCGTGATGGCTGGGAACGAATTCGTCTATCTTCCATGACGCCTCGCCGACATCTTCTCAAGACGGCAGCCGTGGGGTTCGGCCACCTTGCCTTTAGCGCGATGCTGGGCAACGAGGCGGCTGCAGCGAGCCGGGCGCACTTCACGCCGAGAGCCAAACGGGTGATCTTCCTCTTCATGAAGGGCGGGCCATCCCATGTGGATACCTTCGATCCCAAACCGTTGCTCGACCGCGACCACGGCAAAGCTCCACCGTTCGAGCTGCCACGGGTCACCTTCGCCAAGCAGGGGAACCTGCTCAAGTCACCGTGGAAATTCCACCAGCATGGCGAGAGCGGTCTTCCGATCAGCGAGCTCTTCCCGAAGGTGGCTCTCTGTGCCGATGACCTTTGCGTGCTCCGCTCCGTCCATGGCACCAATCCGGCGCACGGCGGAGCGCTGCTCAAAATGAGCACCGGGAGCGACAGCCAGGTCCGTCCCAGCCTCGGTTCCTGGGTGGTCTACGGGTTGGGCAATGAAAACGAGAATCTCCCAGCGTTTCTCACCATTTGTCCCACGCTGGCTCACGGTGGGGTCAACAATTGGGGCTCAGCTTTCCTGCCAGCCTTCTGCCAAGGCACGCCGCTGGGAACGGCCAGCACTCCGGCCTCCGAAGTCGCAGTGCGGCATATTTTGAATCCCCGGGTCGCTCCGGATCTGCAGCGCAAGCATTTGGATCTGATTCAGGGGATGAACCGCCATCACCTGGAAACCACCGGGCCGGATCAAGCCTTGGAGGGCCGGATCGCCGCCTACGAATTGGCTTACCGGATGCAATCCGTCATGCCCGAGGCGCAGTCGATCGAAAACGAAACTGCGGCCACGAAACGTCTTTACGGCATCGGCGATCCCGTGACCGAAAACTTCGGTCGGCAGTGCCTGATGGCCCGGCGTTTCGTGGAGCGGGGCGTCCGCTTCGTTCAGGTGACCCATAGCGACGGCGAGGTGCAGTGGGACCAGCATGGCAATCTCTACAAGGGGCATACCAAGAACGCCGCTGAGGTCGATCAGCCCATTTACGGTCTTCTCACCGACCTGAAAGCGCGAGGATTGCTGGAGGACACCCTGGTCCTCTGGGGCGGGGAATTCGGAAGAACCCCGACCGCCCAAGGCAACGACGGCCGGGATCACAATCCGCACGGATTCACCATGTGGATGGCTGGTGGCGGCGTGAAGGGCGGCTTTGCCTACGGAGCGACGGATGACTACGGCTACTTCGCCGTCGAGGACAAGATGCATGTCCACGATCTCCACGCCACGATCCTCCATTTGCTCGGGCTCAACCACGAGCAGTTGACGTATCGGTATGCGGGGCGGGACTTTCGGTTGACGGATGTGGCGGGGAATGTGGCGACGAAGATCTTGGCGTGAAGACCGGAGTCGGCGGCTCGGATCACAGATCCAAGCTACGAAGGTAAGTTGGACCTGTGGTCCGACCGTCGATCTACCGAGCCCGGTCGGATCACAGATCCAACCTACGGACTCGCCACCGCGCCACACCGTAAGTTGGACCTGTGGTCCGACCGTCGAAGCATCGCGGTGGCGATGTGGAGGTCCCGCGACACTGGCTCATTCCGGTTCCCCATCGGCGGGACCATTCTGCGGCGTCCCATTTTTCCGCTGCGTCGTCCCAGCGGCAAAATGGGACGACGCAGACGGGCAATGATTCGACGCATTTCTCCGCCGGGACGACCCAGAATGAAAATGGGACGACGCATTTGAGCGCTGGGACGAATTCGCCCGGAAGTGGGACAACGCAATCCGCAGCTGGGAAGACGCATTTCGCTTTTGGATGGGGCTGGAGGAACGGGAATGGACGGCTTGGATAGATGGACTCCACGTTGCGGTCCATTTGGGCTAGCATTGTCACAATCAAACAGTTGCGTACCGGCTACGGGAAGCCAATGAATCCGGCACCATGTCAAACAGAGGCTACCTTCCCGCCAACGAGCGGCAATTCAGCAACTTGCTCACGAACTTCGCCAATTCCATCGGCACCCACGCGGCGGCGTTGGGGATCACCGATAGCGAGCTGGCGGCCCTCCGGGCGGATGCGGGCTATTATGATTATGTGCTCACCTGCCAGGAGATCGCGCAGGGGAATGCCGGGCAGTGGATCAGTTGGCGCAAACTGGTGCGGAACGGTGGCGCGGCCTCGCAAGAAGCGGCAGGAGCCGGGGCTCCGGTCTTTCCGGCGGCGGTTCCTGCGGTGGAGCCGGGGATCGAAGGCCGTTTCCGTAAGCTGGTCCAATCCATCAAGGCGCACGTGAATTACAACGAGGCGATCGGACGCGGGTTGGGAATCGAAGCCGCCGAAACCGCCGGGCCGGATCTCGCCACGATCCAACCGGACATCGATGTCCGCCTCGCGGGGAACAAAGTGGAAGTGGATTGGGGCTGGGGCGGGCACACCAAGGCGCTCGACATGTGCGAGATCCAAGTGGACCGCGGCGCGGGCTTCCAACTCCTCACCTTCGACACCACGCCGGGTTACGTCGATTCCCATCCTCTCCCGTCCGCGCCGGCGAAGTGGACGTATCGCGCGATCTATCGGGTCGATGACGATCAGGTGGGGCAGTGGAGCAAGCCGGTCAGCGTGATGGTGGCGGCGTGAGCGGGAGCGGTAGCTCGCGCTGAGCTTTGGCCACAAGTTGGGATCTATGGTTGGCTTGGACAATCATGATCCCAATAGGCCCAACGGGCCGGGATAGGATAGCCCAGGGCAAAGCGAGGAACGAGCGACGCCCTGGGTCTCATCCCGATCTGGTCCAAGCCCTGTAAGGGCGAGACAACGCTTGTCCCGCACTTTATCCTCCGCGTCGCTCCGGTTCTCCGAGATTGGCTTCGCCTCGTTTCGATGCTGCGACCGCAGCGGGTAGTCAGCGCGGATGAGAATCGGGACTTATACCCAGGCCTGCGGTCGCGATTGCTCCCTCCGACCTGGGCTATCTTGTCCCGGCCCGTTGGGCCTTAAATTCCAGCAAACCTTGTGGGTAAGGCTCGGAGCCCGCTACCGCTGTCCCCCCGTGCGGTGCGTGCTCCCGTAAGGCGATTGGAGTGGTGGAGTGGTGATGGCGGGTGAGAATGAATCTGATGGGTATTAAGGCGGAATGGGTGGGCGATTCCGCTACGCGAAGGGAGAGCGCTGTAGCGGAATTCCCCAGATTTCCGCATTCTTGTCCATCCCTTCCATTCACACCCGATCATTGCAGCCTTGTTGGTGGGCTGATAGTTTACGGCTTCATGCTGGTCACTCTCACCACGACCCATCGGCCGGCCACGGATTTGGGGTACTTGCTGCACAAGAATCCCGACCGGGCTCAATCGTTTCCTGTCAGCTTTGGGGTTGCCCACGTTTTTTATCCCGAGGCTGGCGAAGATCGTTGCACGGTGGCGTTGCTCGTTGAGGTCGATCCCGTCGGGTTGGTGCGGGGGCGGCGCGGGCCGGGAGGCGAGGGCGGTGCTCTGGAACAGTACGTGAACGATCGGCCCTATGCCGCGTCCTCGTTCCTCAGTGTGGCCATCGCGGAAGTGTTTGGGACGGCGTTGGCGGGGCGGTGCAAGCAAAGGGCGGAACTGGTGGATACGCCGTTGCCACTCCAAGTGACCTTGCCTGCCTTGTCTTGCCGTGGCGGGGAAGACTTCTTGCGTCGCCTCTTTGAGCCGTTGGGATACACGGTGACCGCCCGGCGCTGGCCGTTGGATGAAACGGTTCCGGATTGGGGGGACAGCTCTTGCCATCGGGTGGAACTGACGGCTCAACTGCCCCTCCATGCGGTGCTCGGGCATCTCTATGTGCTGATCCCGGTGCTCGACAACGCCAAGCATTACTGGGTGGGGGACGATGAGGTGGACAAACTGCTTCGTCACGGGGAAGGCTGGCTCGCGGCGCACCCGGAACGCCTAGCCATCACCACCCGGTATTTGCGCCACCGCTCCAGCCTGGTGGAAAGCGCTTTGGATCAGCTGGCCGACGAAAGCGATCCCCATCCGGACGAAGCCACCGTGGCGCGGGACGCGGAGGAAGCCGGGCTTGAGGCCGCCCTGCCGGAATCTCTCCATGATCAGCGGATCGGGGCCGTGCTCAGTGCCTTGAAGGCTTCCGGCGCGGCGAGTGTGCTGGATCTGGGGTGCGGGGAAGGGCGGCTCCTGTCCCTTTTGCTCCCCGAGAAACAGTTTGCGCGGATCGTGGGGATGGATGTCTCCCATCGCATGTTGGAAATCGCCCGGGATCGGCTTCGGCTGGATCGCCGGCCGGCAGCGCAAGCGGAACGGCTCCAGCTGATCCACGGATCGTTGACTTACTGGGATGAACGGCTCAACGGATTTGATGCGGCGGCGCTGGTGGAAGTCATTGAGCACCTGGATCCGCCGCGGCTGGCCGCTTTGGAACGGGTCCTCTTGGAGTGCGCCCGGCCCAATTGCGTGGTGTTGACCACGCCGAACCGTGAGTACAACGTCAAATGGGAAACCCTGCCCGCCGGGAAGTTCCGGCACCGTGATCATCGCTTTGAATGGACCCGGTCGGAGTTCCGGAGTTGGGCGGAAAGCGTGGCGTTGCGTTGGGGCTACGCGGTCAAGTTTCTGCCGGTGGGCCCGGAAGATCCCGCATTAGGCGCGCCGACCCAGATGGGCGTTTTCTCCCTCTCCGCAAGCTAATGGACATCCGCATCCCCGAACTCTCCCTGGTCGTTTTGATCGGCGCCTCCGGCTCTGGCAAGAGCACCTTCGCGCGTCGTCATTTCCGGGCCACGGAGATTCTTTCCTCTGACGTTTGCCGGGGATTGGTCTCCGACGACGAGAACGATCAGGCCGTCACCAAGGAGGCGTTTGAGGTGCTCCACTTCATCGCCCGCAAGCGCCTCGCTGCCGGGAAGTTGACGGTGATCGATGCGACGAACGTGCAGCCGGAGGCCCGCAAACCGTTGGTCGCGCTGGCTCGCGAGTTTCATTGCCTGCCGGTGGCGATCGTCCTCAACGTGCCGGAGCGGCTCGCTCAGGACCGCAACCGCTCCCGGCCAGATCGCAACTTTGGACCCCACGTGATTGGGCAGCAAACTCAGCAACTGCGGCGCTCCTTGCGCGGCCTGGAGCGAGAAGGGTTCCGGCACGTCTTCGTCCTGAAATCACCGGAAGAAGTGGATTCAGCCACGCTGAGCAGACAGCCGCTTTGGAACAATCGCAAAGAAGAGCACGGGCCGTTCGACATCATCGGGGACATCCATGGCTGCTACGACGAGCTTGTGGACCTGCTCCGCGAACTGGGGCACGGGGTCGATGCCGAAGCCTGGAGAGTGGAGCCGGTAGATGGCCGGAACCTGATCTTCCTAGGGGATTTGGTGGATCGTGGGCCAGGCACGCCTGCGGTCCTCAAACTGGTCATGGATGCCGTGGAACGCGGGGTCGCGCTCTGCGTGCCGGGGAACCACGACGTGAAGCTGTTGCGCAAGCTGCGGGGACGGGACGTCCAGGTGTCCCACGGGCTTGCAGAATCCCTGGCTCAGCTTTCAGCGGAAGCACCGGAATTTTCCAAACGGGTCGCGGAGTTTATCGACGATTTGGTCAGTCACTACGTCCTCGATGGCGGGAAGCTGGTGGTGGCTCATGCCGGGATGAAGGCTTCCATGCAGGGACGCGGCTCTGGCGGCGTGCGGGAGTTCGCGCTCTACGGGGAAACCACCGGAGAGAGCGATGAGTTCGGCCTGCCGATCCGCTACAACTGGGCGGCGGAATACCAGGGCCAAGCCATGGTGGTTTACGGGCATACTCCGGTCGGCGAGCCGGAGTGGTTCAATCACACGATCAATATCGATACGGGATGCGTTTTCGGCGGTCGCTTAACCGCGTTGCGCTATCCGGAAAAAGAGCTGATTTCCGTGCCCGCCCGCCAGACTTATGCGGAATCACGCAAGCCGTTCCTGCCGCCCGGGGAACAAGCTCCGGCGTTGTCTGTCCAGCAGCGGCACGATGATCTTTTGGATCTCGCGGGGGTCATCGGAAAACGGATTGTTTCGACCCGGCTGCACGGAACCGTCACGATCCGGGAGGAGAACAGCGCGGCGGCTTTGGAAGTGATGAGCCGGTTCGCGGCGAACCCGAAGTGGCTGATCTACCTGCCGCCCACGATGTCGCCGTGCGGGACCAGCCAATTGCCCGGCTTGCTGGAACATCCGGCGGAGGCCTTCGGCTACTATCGGCAGTCTGGAGTGCACCGGGTTATCTGCGAGGAGAAGCACATGGGCTCCCGGACCGTGGTCGTGATTTGCCGGGATGAGGAGGTGGCCCGGGAGCGTTTCGGCATCACCGGGGAAGGCCTGGGGATTTGTTACACCCGGACGGGCCGGCGCTTCTTCGATGATCCCAGATGGGAAGCGGGATTGCTCTCCCGGCTCCACGCGGCGATCACCGCAGCCGGATTTTGGGACGAGTTTCAGACCGGCTGGTTTTGCCTCGACTGCGAGTTGATGCCCTGGTCGGCGAAAGCGCGGGAGCTGTTGCGCCAACAATATGCCGCGGTGGGAGCGGCTGCATCGGCCACGATGGCAGAGGAAATCTCCGTCCTGAGCCGGGCGGTCGCGGAGGACCGGGCTGGGCCGGAACTCTTGGAACGATGGATCGCCCGTGGAGGCAAGGTCGACGCTTACCGCGAGGCCTACCGCCGTTACTGCTGGGACGTGAGTTCCGTGGAGGACCTGAAGCTAGCGCCGTTTCATCTCCTGGCTTCGGAAGGGCGGGTCCATATGGATCAACCGCATGACTGGCACATGGAAAAGTTGGGGCGTCTGGCGGGTGGAATCGTAGTCGCAACGCCTTGCCGGATCGTGGATTTGACGGAACCAGAAAGCGAAGGTGCCGCAGTGCAGTGGTGGGAGGAACTGACCGCCCAAGGTGGGGAAGGAATGGTCGTGAAGCCGCTGGAGCTCGTGGCGAAGCATCGCAAGCGTCTGGTTCAACCGGCCGTAAAATGCCGCGGTCGCGAATACCTGCGGCTCATCTATGGCCCGGAATACACGATGCCCGAGAATCTGGATCGGTTGCGCCAACGAGGGTTGAGCGCCAAGCGTTCCCTGGCCCTCCGAGAGTTCGCCTTGGGGATCGAGTCATTGGAACGCTTCGTCCGCAAAGAACCGCTGGGGCGGGTCCATGAAGCAGTGTTCGGCGTGCTGGCGCTGGAAAGCGAGCCAGTGGACCCGCGATTGTAGCGGTGGGAGCGCGGACCCTTCTGTCCGCCAGCGGAGTGGGGGGGCATGAGGGTGCAGAAGCCGCCTACCCAAGCCCGTCTCGTTGTCGTTATCGTTGTCGTTGTCGAAATGTCGAATCGTCGACAACGACAACGACGACGACGACGACGTGATGCCTACTGCTGACCGCTCTCCCGCCACATCCAAAGCGCCTTGATCCAGCCGCCCAGGCGGCGCGCATCGGCCGACTTATCCTCGCCACTACTCAGATAGTGCAGCCGCTCGCGGACCTTTTGGGGATCGCGCTCCAGTTCCTCGCGGAGCTGGGCGACGCGGTCGTGGAGGGCTTTGCGTTGCAGGGCGAACTCGCCGGCGGCGCGGGATTCATCCATTTCCAGGTGGACCCGGACGATTTCGAGGCGCTGCTGAGATTGCCGCCAAACGTTTTCCAGTTCCGCATTTCCTTCCGGGTCACCTTCTGTCCCCAATAGTTCGATCGCATCCTTGGCGTCGTGGATGGCCTTGAGGACACGATCGCGCCACAGGTCGAAGGCAGGGAGGTTTTCGATCGTGAGCGAATCCGTGAGCACAAAATCGGTCAGGGCGAGGTTGAGCGCCCCAAGCTCGCGTTGCACCGCTTCGACGTGAGCCACACTCGCCGCTGCGGTGGAGTGGAGCCTCTCCAAGGCTGCGGCTCCGGAACTCCCGGCTACTTGCAGGGACTTGCCCAGTTCCTTGAGGGCCTGCTCTTTGCCCTGTTCGAGGAGATTCAAGCAAGTGATGATATCGGCCTCGATCGTTCGTTCGAGGTCCAAAAGTGAGTCAGCGGTGGGAGTTGCCATTGTTTTGGGGGTTACCTGACAGATTACCCTGAACTGACGCGCAACACGAATCTTTTTGCGGGGCGACTGGGCGCGTGAAATGCTGTGGGACATCATCATGCTCGCTTTCCCCAATGTTTCCGGCCCCGTTTTCCGGCTCACCGAGGATCTTCTGGCTCAGGGATTCGCCGGTTCTCGGGAGAGTTCCCGGAAGCGGATTATCCTCCCCCTGCACCGCACGCAGGACGCTCCGGTTCAGCGAATGTTGAACTTCTTTCAACCCGGCACCTACGTCCGGCCCCACGTTCACCCGGCGCCTGGGCAAGTCGAATTGATCCAGGTTCTGCGGGGGCGGCTCGGCTTTTTGCTTTTCAGCCCCGAGGGAGAGGTCACCGGTTTGCATGACTTGGCCGCTGGTGGCGACGGATTGATCGATATCGAAGCAGGGCAATGGCACGGAATGGTTTGCCTAGCTCCGGACACCGTCATCGTGGAGATCAAGAAAGGACCCTACTCGGCCACGGCCGACAAAGCCTTCGCCGCCTGGTCGCCTGAAGAGGGAAGCCCCGGGACAATCGCCGCAGAGGCATCCTGGAGCGCTCTATTCAGCGAGACGTCCGAATTCCGCCTTTCGGAAGCCGCCATGCGCTGATACGCTGATGGCTGGCCACGGATGAGATGGATTCCACAGCTGCCGGCTCTGCTGGTGGGCGGGTGCCTCGTAATGGGAGCTTCGCGCGGGGAGACGCCCATGGTGGGCGATCCAGCTCCGTTTCTCTCGGCTCGCCGGGAGCGATTCATCGTGCTCCTGGACGGGCGAGTCCCCAGTGCCGCAGTCCGGCAAGGCTGGGCGGAGGCGGCCCGATCGGCGGATCTGGGAGACGTGGTCAATCATGTTCGCACGGGAGCCCCCGCCGAGGAAAGCGTCTGGATGGCGGGAGCTACCAGTCACCTGACCCATTGGCTGCGGCTTCTGGAGGAAGGGGAGATCCGATGGACTCCGGGGCGGCTTTCGCTATCGGGGCGAGTCAAATCGCCTGAGGCACTCGCCACTCTCACCGAGTCGGCACGGAGGGCCTTGCCGCAATCTTGGGTTCTTGATGCGGGGCTGGGATCGGATGGTGTCGGGCAGAGGGCGGTTTTGAATCTTCGTTGGGAGGAGGGAACCATGCGCTGCGAGGGATTCCTTCCGCAGAAAGCCTGGCAGGCCCGGAAGGTCGCTTGGTCTGCGGAGCCGGGCCTCCAACTCATCATCAGTGATCAGGTGAGCGAATGCTCCGGCCCTGAGCCCGGCTGGTTGGACGGAGTGCCGATGTTGGCCAGGGCATTTCAGGGAGAGGTCCGCGATGGGGTGATCCAGATCGATGATTCCGCGATCACTCTCCGGGGCAAAGTCAACGACCTGGTGAGTAAGCTGCGGGCCGGCCGCGAGGCCCGAGCCTTGGTGGGAACTTCGCTGGAAGTCCTCAACTACCTCCTAGTCGATCCAACCGTGCGCCTCCCCGATGTGATCGTTGCCGCTGCGGCTCCTCAGCCGGAACCTGTAATGGCAGTTCCCGCTCCGGTGACGAATCCCGCGCCCATCCCGGTTCCAATCCCGGCAGTGCCCCCCGTAGTCGTCAAGAAGTCTGCGGCGAAAGGCACCAAGGCTGGTACGATCATGATTCTGGCCGATTCAAATGGGCTTCGCCTGGACGGTGAGATTCCGGACGACGGCATAAAGTCCACCATTGTGGGATCGTGCGGATTGGTTCCCGGAAATCGCAAGGTGGCGGACCAGACCAAAGTCACGTCCAGTGTCCGGGCCGAGGCTTGGAATGAGGCGATTCCGGCCTGCTTGCTGGCCATTTCGGAGCACTTGGCTCAGGGAGAATTCCGGATAGCGGAGGGCAAAGTGACCTTGCAAGGCGTCGCGAAAACCGTTCCTGGGCGGGATCGCCTTCTCGCCGCCATCGCGCGGGCATTGCCGAATGACATGCGCATCGACGACCACACCACGGTGATCGAAGAGGCGTCCGGGGAATTGTTCTCCCGGAACGTCTACTTCAATACCGGTAGCACCTACATCAAACCGGAGCACCGGGAGCACCTCAGAGAAATCGTGGCCGCGATCAAGTCAGGCCGTGGGGAGATGACCCTCCTGATCAAGGGCTATGCAGATCCCCGCGGAGATTCGCAAATCAACGAGAAGTTAAGCCGGGACCGGGCCAAGGCTGTCTTTGACAGCCTCGTGAAGCAAGGGGTCGATGCCCGGAGTTTGGAGTTTGTCGGCGTCGGTGCAGCGGAATCGTCCGATGCTACCGGTGAATACGTGTGGAAGCAGGAGCGGCGGGTGGAGTTGACCCTGGTCAAGTAGTCCGGGCGGAAGGCGATTCCCCGATTTTTTCATTGGACCAGGCCGCGTTGTGGCTAGCCTATCGCCGATGAAAATGCGTGTGGCAGTGGTTGGCGTCGGCCGAATGGGAGCGAATATGGCCCGTCGGCTCAAGGATACCGGACATCAGGTGGTCGCGGTCAATGACGTGAACCGGGCTGCGGCGGGGGAATTGGCGGCGGAGTTGGGCTGTGCCGCGCCGGACAATCTCGCTGAGCTGACGGCGGTGGCGGATGTCGTCCTGACCGTCGTGACCGATGATGAGGCCATGCGCTCGATCTTTCTGGGCGGTGAGAACAGCCTGCTCTCCGGTGCGTCCGGGAAGATTTTCATCAATTGCGCCACCCTCTCTCCAGAGATCCATCGGGAAGTGAGCGCGGCAGCTGCGCAAGTCGGCGCGCGGACTTTGGAGGCGAGCATGGCCTCGAGCATCAGTCATGCCCGCAATGGACAACTCTATCTGATGGTGGCGGGTGATCAAACAGCGTTCGATGCGTGCCACGAATTGCTCGACGATCTCAGCCTCAGTCTGCGTTTTATTGAAGGCGGTCCGGGGCGCGCCGCCGAGGTGAAGGCCTTGGTCAACATGGTGATGAACATCAACACCGCCGGGCTTGCCGAAGGGCTCGGACTTGCCGCCGCGCTGGGCCACGATCTCTCTATGATCCGCGAGGTATTCTCCCAGACCGGTGCCAATTCACGCGTTCTCGAAACGGACGGTGCGGATATGGTCGAGCGGGAGCACGATTGCTGGTTTTCCGCCGAGCACGCCGCCAAGGATTCCGGCATCGCTCAATCCTTGGCCAAAGCAAAGGGGTTGCATCTTCCCCTGAACGACGCGACGCAGGCACAATACGCCCGCATGGCCAAGGAAGGCCTGGGCGACCTGGACAAATCCGGCATCGCTGAGTTGACCTTCCCCGGCCGCCATGCCCATCCCTGAATTTTTTCCAAACCCAAATACACTATGAGCAAAATCGTTCCCACCATTAGTTCCGGTACCGCCGGCCCACTTGGCGTTCTGCACATGCCGCGCTTCTGGCAGAAAGTGTCTCTCGATGCCGTCGGCAAACTTCACGACGACTATCCGGCCTGCGGAGCCGGTTATGACCAGATGATGTTGGACGCCCTCGGGCTCGACAAAGAGAGCACAGTGAACCAAATCGCCTCCAAGAAGCCGTCCTACCCGCAGTTTGAGGCTTGGGTCCTCGCGCAGAAGGGTGGATCTTTGGATCAAACCGCAGTCAGCAGTTTCAACGACGCCGTCCGTGGTTACATCCATGATGACGCCACCCGGAAGTCCATTCTCGATGCCGCCGGTATCCCGGACGAAGGCAAGATCCTCGACGCCGTAAACCTGAACAACCTGGACGACTGGACCTTGTTCCATGCCCAGGAGATCAAGGGCTGAGGCTCGCGGTTTCGGCTAGTTTGCCGCCCGGTGTCCGACTGGACACCGGGCTTTTTTGTGGGAATCCGGGGCGACCCCGGGGTTGTCAGGGGACAACCGCTCTTGGCTCGATCGAGAAGATTCCCGATTTGCCCTGAGACAGGTAGCTTCCAGAGAGGAGGTTCTGGTCTTGAATGAGAACCCCGCCAAACTTCACATTGATCCCACTGACCGAATCGGCATAAGAGCCGATCAGCAGACCGCTGGAGGGAGTAAAGGTCAAAGTGAAGGTCTCTGGTCCGTAGTAAATCACCTTGTTTGCGCTGGTCCAGGTGACGACTCGGTCCAAGGAGTTGACCTCAGCGCCAGGGAGGGTCGAGAGGTCAGGTCCATCGAAGCGCGCCCAGGCGTTGTAGAAATCATTGGCTAGATCCGTCATCGCTCGTTCTCCGGTCAGTGGTGCGGTGTAGGCGCTGCCGACTACGTCACGTGTGGTGGAGAAACCGTTCGGGTAAACCGTCTGAGGCGCGGCACCCAGGTTCTTCACCCAACGCCAAGTTCCGTCCAGGTCGGAGAGGCCTTCGACATCCTCACTGAAGCTCAGTTTCCCGGCCACGTAACCCATTGGAACCCTTCCATAGAGTCCGCGATGGAACGACCACTCGGAGGTGTGGATTCCGGAATCGAGATACTGCCGACCGACATGCCCCGCCAGAGTCACCTTGGTGCCGTCGGCTAGGGTGATCAGACCCGAGCAGTTTCCAAGGTAGTTGACCGTCAGATTCCCGTATCCGTCTCCACCGGGCTCGATGCTCGAATCCACGTTGGCCGGTGCGATGGCGGAGATGTTGTAGCGGCCCTCTTCGGGGGCGCGAAGGACGCTAGTGAAGGTCGGGCGTCGTTGGGCGTCCAAGACGTGGGCCGTTCCCTCCACCGTCGCCGATCCGCTGATCCCGAATCCGTCGATTGTTTGATCAATCTTCGTGAGAAGTAGTTCAAGGGCGATGGGTGACAACGCGGTTCCGCGGCAGACGGGAATGGATGCGGTGCCGTTGGTGGCGTCGAAGGTGCCGTGGAAGGAGTAGCGGACGCCCTCGATCCAAAGCGTCCCGCTCACAGCGCCGGAAGCGGTGACCTTGACGGTATCGAGCGCTCCGGTGATCAGACCGTTGTTCGTGAGAATCCCTTGGAAAGTGCCAGCAGTCGCAATGGTCGGCACGATGCTGCTCGATTCCGTTGGACCTTCAGCAGGGGCGGACGGTGTCTGGATTCTGGCAAGGACTGGAGCCGGTTGGGGCACGTCTGGGAGGTGCGAACCGGTGTAGGGTATGATCCGCACCGCCCCGCTGTTGGTGCCGCTGATGAAGACACCCCCAGTGATCCCCTGCTTTTGGAAGGCGACCCCCTTGAAGGAGATACTCTTGCGCGTCGCGTCTGTGAAAGTTCCGCTCAGGGCTCCGGTCTTGGCGGTGGCGGTGCCGGACAGTGCATGCGGTCCGTAGTGCGTCAGCTTGTTGGTTGGTAACCAAGAGAGAACGCGGTCCAGCGCGCCGTTCGTGGCCATCGGTGCCGTGGGTCCAATCAGGGACAATGCGGCATTGTGATGGTTGTTCGCCAGCTGGGACAGAACCCGGACGTTGTTGGCCGGTGGGACGTACTCGCTGCCCAGAATCCAAACCTCTTCTTCAAATCCTGCTGGATAGAGCTTCTCCTTCGGCACCGGGCGCAGGTCGGCCGCCTTGCGCCACTGCAAGAGCCCATCAAAGTCGCTTCCCGATTGAGCCCGGAAGGTGATTCGACCGGCGATCAATCCTTGGCCCGGGAGGGTGGAATACAACTCCGAGTAAAGGTAGGCTTCCCCATCGATCGACGGGTAGGCCGTTTCGGTAAATTTGACTCCGTCTCCAAGTTGACCAGTCAGGCTGAGGACGCCGGCAGCGCTCAATGTGGCGGTGGCCCAGCCGTCGCCCCCTGGTTGGGCCGTCCCCGAGCCGGCTTCGGATGGCAACAACACGGTGTAAGGTCCGGCCGTCGCCAGACCAGCCGGGAACGCGTTCCGGATGAGGCGGGCATCGGCGCTCGTCGTTCCCTGAGACGTGATGAGCGTCACCGTTCCTATGATTAGGCTGCCTTCGCTCTCTGCGGAATCCATCAATCGCAAATCAAACTGCAGGGATTGCCCTGTGTTTGGGGAGACGAGGCGACCCTGGCCATCGAAGGATCCACGCAAGGACGCGTTCACCCCGTTGAGACGGACCGTGGCCGTCGCCGTTCCGCCCAGGTTGGAACCAGCTGCGGGCGCGGTGAGCTTGAGGGCGCTGATTGATCCTACGATGCGGTCTCCAATACGAAGCAATCCATCGTAGAGGCCGACCGCGTCAGCGGACCAGTTGCGTGGGCCCGATGCGACTTCCTCCGCCTCGGTGGTGGGTTCATCGAGTTCCTTGCCGGCGCGAGGATCCAGAACAAGGGTTCCAGACGTGGACCCGGAGTAGAGTGCCTCATTGATTGTCGCGACGACGGCATAACTTCCCGGCGCGGTGGGCGCGGTCGGCAGCCCGCCGTAGGTGAATACCACGTTCAGGTCAGGCGGAACGGTGAGGGCACCGGCAGGGCGCGGGGTTCCGTCGGGTGCCTGATAGAGATTGATAAGCGTCACCGCCGAGTTGGCTTTGCTGACGGAGAAGGACCGAGTGATCGCCGTCGCCGGGAGGAAGTTGTCATTTCCTAGCTTGGTGGCGGTCACGCTGGCGTCTCCAGCGCCGGTAAAGGTCATGGAGTTTCCGGGCCCGATGATCACGGGACCCGTGGATGTGAAGATCACCGGAATGGCGGACGATCCGCCGTCGGCCGTGAGGAGGACCGTCGCGGTCGCGATCTGATCGGGGATCGCCGCGAAGGTGAGCGATTGGGATGCCTGGGCCACGGTGAGGGTGTCGCTGGCGGAGCCTTCGTAGAGCGGATCGTCAATGGTCGCGACGATCGCGTAGCTTCCGGCATTGACGGGCGGGGTTGACCCGCCGTCGTAGGTCAGAATCACTGCTTTTCCGGAAGGCGTGGTGCTCGCAGAGACGACGCGCGGGGAACCATCATAGGTCTGACTGAGTCCTGTAAGATTCACGCTTGCGGGAGCTTTCCCCACGCTCACGCTGACGCTGACGTTCGGAGCTGCTAGGTAATTGGCATTGCCTGTCTGGGAAGCAGTCACATTGACAGTTCCGGACGTGGTGAAGGTTAACGAGGTGCCGTTGATGGCCCCTGGACCGGAATCCACCACATAGGTCACTTCGTTATCCGAGCCGCCACCCGTGGCCGCTAGGGCGACCGTGGCCGTGGCGATTTGGATGGGAATCGAAGGGAAGGTAATCGTCTGCGAAGCTTTGGCCACGACCAAGGTTCCGCTGGCGGAGCCTTGGTAGGCCGGATCGTCAATGGTCGCGACGATCGCGTAGCTTCCGGCGTTGACGGGCGCGGTCGATCCGCCGTTGTAGGTGAGGGTCACTGCTCTTCCGGGAGGCATAGTGCTCGCAGCGACAACCCGCGGAGAGGCATTGTAGGTCTGGTCGAGTCCGGATAGGCTTATCGTTGCGGGAGCCTTTGACACGCTGACATCGACGGTGACGTTCGCGGCCGCTAAGTAATTTGCATTGCCTGCCTGCGAAGCCGTGACGTTGACGGTGCCGGCGCCGGTAAAGGACAGGACGTTATCGGGTCCGATGCTCCCGGGTCCAGTCACCGCATAGGTCACCGCGTTGCCCGAGCCGCCACCCGTGGCCGCTAGGGGGACGGTTGCCGTCGCGACTTGGCTGGGAATTGTAGGGAAGGTAATCGTCTGCGAGGCCTTGGCCACGACCAAGGTTCCGCTGGCGGAGCCTTGGTAGACCGGTTCGTCAATGGTCGCGACGACCGCGTAGCTTCCGGCGTTGACGGGCGCAGTCGATCCACCGTCGTAGGTGAGGGTCACCGTCTTCCCTGGGGGAGTCGTACTCGCCGAGACTGTGCGCGGACTGCCATCATACGTCTGATTGAGACTTGTGAGGTTCACGGTTGCGGGAGCCTTGGTTACGTTGAAGCTTTGGCTGACCTTCGCGGCCGCTAGGAAACCGGGCCCGCCGACCTGCGAAGCCGTTACGCTGACCTGCCCCGCTCCCGCGAAGGAGAGGGTGTTGCCCCCAGTGATTACCCCTGGGGCAGTCGCCGCGAAGGTGACCGGATTGCCCGAACCGCCGCCCGTTGCGGATAGACTCACCGTGGCGGAGGCGATTTGATCCGGGATCAGCGGGAAATCGATTGTTTGTTCTTCGGGATAGTTGCTGAAGTCACTGTTCCAGAACTCACTTGGCAATCCCTTGCCTTCGGACAGGCCAATCACCCCGTAATCGGCTTCGATGTCGAGCATGGTGATGGCGATCCGTCCGTCGAAAAAGAGCTGGATTTGGAAGCTGTTTTCTCCGACCCCGCCAAAAGTGAAGACCTGATCGAAGGTGACCGCGAGGTGGTCTGCCATCTGCTTGCTCGTGACCGTTCCCCCATTCCCCGGATTCAGATCGGTCATAAGGGCGGAGACCCGGGGCAGCGCGAAGTGACTTTCGGCCGAAGGCGAAAGCTCCGAGTCGCCTGAGCCAAAGGTCACATATCCATTGCTGCCGACGAACACCGAACTGTAGGACTTTCCGAAAAGGGATACTTGCGCGCCGTCTTGCAACGCCACCTCGAAGTAGTGGTCGTCACCAAGCGGGAGCACTGTTCCCCCGGCTGGATCCGTGGGGAATTCCGTGACCGGGCTGCGGGAGGCGAAATAGCCGCTGAAGAGCGACAGCGTGACTGGACGCGTCACCGTGGAGCTGTTCGCGAGGTTGGTGATCGAGATCTCCGCCGTGTAGGACCCGTTCGGCAGGGATTCAGCGACTTCGTTGATGGAGGCGGTGAGGCTTGCACTGCCTCCCCCAGCGGGAATGGTTCCGCTTGCCGAACTAAGCGTGACCCAGGGCTGGTCCACGCTGACCGTAAAATTGATCGGCGCGGCCGTGAAGTTGGTCAGGGTGTAATCAATGGAAGACGGGGTAAATGGGCCGCCGGGGATCCCTTCGACCTCGAGCGCGCCAGTCGACACGAGCAACGTGCTTTCGAGCGCCGCCGCCGCGTTGATCAGTCCACCGGTCACGCTGGTGCCCGCTAGTGAGAGGAGAGGCTCCGCCGTGCCGAGGATCAATGCCCGGATTTGGCTGTGGGTCAGGCTTGGTCGATGAGCCTTCACGAGGGCGCAAAGCCCGGCAACATGGGGCGCAGCCATCGAGGTGCCGCTGAAGGATGCATAACTCTCGAACGCTACTGGCACCGTGCTGTAGATGCCGGTCCCCGGTGCGGCGACATCGACCGAGGTTGCACCGTAATTTGAGAATGAGGAGAGCCCGCCGAAGTCGTCAATGGACGCGACCGCGATGATGTTGCCGCTGTCGTAGCTCGACGGGTAAGTTTCGGATAGATCGTTGTCGTTCCCGGCGTTCCCGGCAGCCGCCACGAAGAGGATGCCCGCCGCGTCGGCTGCGTCGATCTCATCCTTAAGGGCTTGGCTGAAACCGCCTCCGCCCCAGGAGTTGCTGGTTAGGTCGACTCCGATACTCGTGCCGTAGGCGACGGCCTCAATTGCATCCGAAGTAGTCCCAGTCCCGGAATCGGAGAGGAATTTCAAGGGAACCAAGGAAACTTGCCAGCAGACACCCGCCACCCCTGCTCCGTTGTTCCCCGCGCCGCCGATGGTTCCGGCGCAGTGGGTCCCGTGGCTGTCTCCGTCCATCGCTTCGTTGTCATTATTCGCGAAGTCCCAGCCGCGGGTGTCATCGACGTAGCCATTGCCATCGTCATCGATGCCATTGGCGGCGATTTCGTTGGGGTTGGTCCAAATGTTCGCGGCCAAGTCTGGGTGGGTGTGGTCGATCCCGCTATCGATCACGCCGACCACCACGGTGGCGCTTCCCGTGGAAAGATTCCAGGCCTCCGGCGCGTCGATATCGACGTCAGCCGTGCCGCCGGTCTGGCCGGTGTTGTGCATGCCCCACAACTCCGAAAAGGAGGAGTCGTTTGGAGTGACCTCCGCATGAACGATGTAATCCGGTTCCGCGTAGGCCAAGCCCTGCCGCGCCTGGCCGGCCGAGGCAACGGCGTTGGGGAGGCTATCCAGGTTGGCGGGGAAGCTCACCAGCCAAATGCCGGAGGCGGGCATCTTCTTGCGCACCACGGCACCGGGGACTCCCGTGGCAGCGAGGACTTCGGCTTCCGTTGCCCCGGGCAATGGCTTGACGATCATGTGGTCGGCCACGGCGGCGGTCTGAGCCACCCGGCGACGTTTGGCACCGCTGACCTCAAAACGATCTTCGACGCGGATCAAGGGATACTTTCCCTGCCCCCTGATGAGGCGTTCGACGAGGAGCCGGGAGGAAGTTGCTTTGTCCGGCCTCTCGCGAGTATCGAGAACCTGGACCGAGGCAAATGCGTCCTTGATTTCCGGAATTTTGGATTCCTTGCCAGCTGCCCTGATATTGGGCGCAACCTGGGACGTGATCAGGGCATTCGGGCCACCGGGTGGTTGGTTCTGGGCTTCCTGCGGATGGAAGGTGTAGGTCGCCCCGGACGTATCGTTGGGTCTGCTTGGATCGAAGACCTCGGTAAAATGATCCGGTGGAGTACCTTCGTTGAGTTGAACGATCTCCACGTCGTCGATATTCCATCCCGAGAGGGGGGATGCGCCAACTCCCACCGTGTAGCTCCATCGGAAGTAGACGGTGGATTGTTGAGCCGCCATGGCGGACACGTGGTAGGAAGCATCTTGCCAGCTGTCGTCGAAAGCCCCGGGTCCATTTTCGGTGGTCCAGACGAGGCTCCAGTTGGTGCCGTTGGTAGAAACCCAGACGGATGCGTTGGCTGCCGGATCGAAATCCATGTTGAGCCAACGCTTGAAGCGGAGAACTACGCCTTCAGCGGTGGACAGATCGATGGGTCCCGTGGTGAGATGGTATGGACCGCCGGGGGTAGTGCTGTAGTCCCCAGAGAGGTTGACTCCAAATACGTTGGCATCGGTGAAGCCTGAGCTTGGATCTGGACTGCCAAAAAGCGAACCTCCAGACCCCGTTGGCGTGCCGAACGCCCACTCGCCGGTTCTGGTCCAACCCGGGTCGGTGTCGAGATTGAAGCTGGCGACGATGGTTGGTTCGCCATACTTCTCTGAAAGGACGGCTCCATCGCTGACCTCAGTGGAAACGGTATTGGAGACTTCCACCGTGTAGACGCCCGTCCTGTCCGTCGCCACATTCGTGATGGTGAGGACATCGGCTCCGCTGCCCGAAACATTCGGTCCATCGACGAGGGGCGTCCCGTTGCGGAACCACTGATAAAAATCGGCATGGAGCGCCGCTACGGAGAACGTAGCTTGGCCGCCGCGGAAGACCGTTGTGCTCTGAGGCTGAGAGGTGATTTGCACCGGACTGATCACGTTGAGAGTCGCCACGTCGCTCGCGACCGAATCCACGCCATCATCGGCCACGGCGTAGTAATCGCCCGCGTCGTCAGACTGCACGTTGGTAAGGGTGAGTGTATTCCCGGTCGCGATCGGAGCCGGATCAAGATCCTTAAACCATTCGAAAGTGATGTTAGCGGGGGCCGAACCGGTCGCGCTGACCGTGTAGGTGACATTGTCCCCTTCGGCCACTTCTTGGTAAACGGGGGAGGGCTGGTTGACGATAGTGAGGGGAGGCAAAGAGAGGGTGGCCGAATTGCTGGTCAGCGTATCGACTCCGTCGGTAACTACCGCGTAATAAGATCCCTGATCACTGGCCTGCACGTTGGCGATGATCAGGGTATTGCCAGTTTCGATCGCAGCCGGGCTACCGGTCTTGAACCACTCGTAGGTGATGTTGGCAGGGATAGGGCCGGTTGCGGTGACCCTGAAGGTGACATTATTTCCAAGTGCCACCTGCTGAGAAGCGGGATGGGTCAGGATTGTCAGCGTCGCGGCGGCCTCTGGATAGCTGCTGAAATCGCTCTCGACGAAATCCACGGGAGTTCCCAGGCCCGCGGAGAGCCCGATCAGGCCATCGCTGGCGGCGATCGCGAGGTTGGTGATGCGGATGTCGCCATTGTAGAACAGTTCGATTTGGAAGCTGTTTGAGTTGGCACCGCTCAGTTCCGACACGCCCTGCCAGGTCACGGCGATTCGGTCCGCGAGCTGTTTGTAGGTGACCTGCGCTACACCCGTGTAAAGGTCATCAAACAAGGCGGCAACGCGGGGACTGCTGAAGTGGTTGGAGAGCGATTCCGAGAAATTCGAATCACCAGATCCAAAGGTAATGTAGCCATTACTGCCGACGAAAATTGTGCTGTAAGAGACGCCATAGACTTCCACGGTGGCTCCACCGGTTAACGTTACCGATTGGAATGCGTCGTCCTGGTCGTTTAATCCGGTGAGCACTGTTCCACCGGTGGGATCGGTTGGGAAGGCCGAGACGATCTCCTGGAGGACCGAGTAAGCGCTAGAGCTTGCGGCCGGTGTGAAGGTGAAGCTACGGTTGTCGATGTCGTGAGTGGGAAACAGTTCGGTGAAGTAATCGACGACGCCGACCTCTAGGTCGATCTGGCGAGTGAAGGTGGTGCTGGCCGAAGTGTTGGTGATCGTTACCGTGGCGGAGTAAGAACCGTCCGGCAAGCTGTTGGCGTCAGAGTCAATCGTAGCGGACACTGAAGCGGCTGCGCCCGCTCCCAGGCTGCCTCCGGAGGTCGACAGGGTCACCCAAGGCTGATCGACGCTCACGGTGTAGTTCACCGCCGAACCGGTCAGATTGCTCAGATCATAATCGACTGAACCGGGCGTGAATGGTCCTCCGGTCGGCCCAGAGGCGGCCAGAGTGCCCTGCGTCACGACGAAGTTGGCCTGAAGTGCGGCGGCGGCGTTGAGGAGGCCGCCGGTCGCGGTCTTGCCAACCAGCGAGGGCAAGGGCTGAGCCGAACCCATGATCACGGAGCGGATCTGGCTGCCGGTCAGAGTTGGTCGTTGGGCCTTCAGCAGGGCGCACACCCCGGCGACGTGCGGACAGGCCATCGAGGTGCCGTCGTATGAGGCATAGCTCCCGAACCCGAGTCCCGGGGGGATTGTGCTGTAGATGTCGCTCCCCGGTGCGCCGAGATCGACCGTGGTCGCTCCAAAGTTCGAGAACCCGGAGAGACCGCCCAAGTCGTCGATGGAGGCCACCGAAATGATGTTGGCGCTGTCGAAGTTCGACGGGTAGTTCTCGAACACATCGGTGTCGCTGGAATCGTTCCCGGCGGCCGCCACGAAGAGGATGCCCGCCGCGCCGGCGTCGTCGATCGCATCCTTAATGGCTTGGGAAAATCCAGGGCCGCCCCAGGAATTGCTGGTCAAATGGATTCCAATGCTCGTGGCATAGGCAATGGCTTCCGCAGCATCCGAGTCAAATCCATTGCCGCTTGCGGCGATGAATTTTAAGGGAACCAAGGAAACCTGCCAACAGACGCCGGCCACCCCAGCACCGTTGTTGCCCGCCCCGCCGATGGTGCCGGCGCAATGCGTGCCGTGACTGTGGTCGTCCATCGCGTTGTTGTCATTATTCGCGAAGTCCCAGCCGCGGATGTCATCGACGTAGCCATTGCCGTCGTCATCGATAGCATTGCCGGCGATTTCATTCGGGTTGGTCCAAATGTTCGCGGCCAAGTCGGGGTGAGTGTGGTCGATCCCAGTATCGATCACGCCGACCCGCACGGTGGCGCTTCCCGTGGAAAGATTCCAGGCTTCTGGGGCGTCGATATCGACATCGGCTGTGCCTCCGGTCTGGCCGGTGTTGTTCATGCCCCACAAGTTCGCGAATGAGGAGTCGTTCGGGATCGCGGTGGCGCGGACGATGTAATCTGGTTCCGCGTAGGCCAAGGTCTTCCGATCACGGCCCGCAGACGCGACGGCGTTCGGAAGGCTATCCAGCGCAACCGGGAAGCTGATCAGCCAGATGCCGGAGGCGGGCATCTTCTTACGGACTGCGGCGCCAGGCAATCCGGTCGCGGCAAGGACTTGGGCTTCGGTGGCACCGGGCAGCGGCTTGACGATCATGTGATCAGCCACGGACGCGGTCTGCGCAATGCGGCGACGTTTGGCTCCGCTCACCTCGAAGCGATCTTCGACGCGGATCAGAGGGTATTTTCCCTGGGTCTTCACGAGCCGCTCGACGAGGAGGAGGGAAGGATTAGCCTTGTCCGGGGTCTCGCGAGTAGCGAGAACCTGGCTGGCGGCAAATGCATCTTCCATGCCTTCCATCTTTGCTTTGGCAACCACAGTGTCCGCCTCCGCGCCTTGCAGAACTGGGCGGGCAGGGGCTTGGACTCCCAGTTGGACCTGTGGAGCGGGGGCCAGGGCGGGAAGGGCCGCACGCGGGGCGGCTGGAATCGCCGCAACTGCCTCCTTCGGTTTCGCGGAAGCTGCTGAAGCGAGTGGGCTTTGCGCTACCCTGATGGCACCCACGCTAGGGCCTTCCAGGGGAGCTGATGCGGAGCCGGACCGTTGGGTGAGTGTGTAGCCGACAGCTCCGAGTAAGGTGGCTGTGGCGAGGATCCAGGATAGATTTCGCAAGGGCTTCATATGCAGGGATTCTTATCTTAGAGAATTATACCGGCGGGAATTGTAGAGGAATCCGACCGTGGGAGGTTGATCACCGAGTGGAGTGCGCCGTAGCAGTGGCGAGAAATGGCTCGTGCCGCTGAAATTGCATCGAGGAAGCTGTGGAGTAGACTCGCGCACTCACAATCGGAGGGGTGCACCGATTGGTGCTCTTGCCAATCAAGGAATGCGTATGGCAGATGAGCAGTCTCATGCGATAGCCAATGGGGATGAGGGGGGGATCCGGTTTGGGGGTAGCCGAGACGCAACTCCTTGCGTCGAGGATCTTTGCCTTAAGCAAGGCTCATTCCTAGTTAGAATCCTCTGCCGTGGGCTGCAAATTATATTTTGGTAATTTTCAATTCGGCTGAGGTTCTGGCTTTTGATGAACGAGGCGAGATCGTAGGCTCCGTGCCAGAAAGGCTGATCTTCCAGCTGTTTCGAGGCGCGCTCCGAAGGCGAGCTAACTGTCTAAGGCCACCTGTTCCTGCGTTTGGCTGAAAGATCCGCCACCGGTGGTCCCGTGACACATCCTGCTCTGGCGGCTCGTGAACTGACCCAGATCGCCCGCAGCCAGCCCATGAGAATCCTCCCCTTTGATTCCATTTTTGCGTGTAATCTTGCGATCTCGCTCAGTTGGGTAGTCGGTGCTGACGCCGAGATCGCCTTCAACCGCGACGTGCGGCCCATTCTCTCGGACAACTGCTTCTCCTGCCACGGGTTCGATGCCAAGAAGCGCAAGGCGGATCTCCGGCTCGACACGCCCGATGGCTTGTTTCAGCCCAACGCCGACGGTGTGGTGATGATCAAGCCCGGTGATCCTGAAGGGAGCGAGGTATGGCACCGGATCACGACCACTGACGAATCCGATTTGATGCCTCCGGCGGAAAGCCACAAGCATCTCACGGCGGAGCAGCGTGATGTCCTGCGCCGTTGGATTGAGCAAGGTGCCGGTTTTCAAAAGCACTGGGCATTTGTGGCACCCGAACCGGTCCAGGTGCCCTCACCGCCTGGTCAGCCGATCGATGCATTCATCCGGGATCGTTTGTCGCAAGAGGGGCTGGCAGCCTCGCCGGAAGCGGACAAGGAAACGCTTATCCGCCGAGTGACCTTCGATCTGACCGGACTGCCGCCTACCATTGCGGAGATCGATGCCTTTCTGGCCGATTCGTCGCCCAACGCCTATGAGAAAGTGGTCGATCGGCTCTTCCAATCGCCGCATCACGGGGAGCACATGGGCCGCTATTGGCTGGACTTAGCGCGCTATGCCGATACTCACGGGTTGCACCTCGACAACGAGCGTTCCATGTGGCCCTACCGCGATTGGGTCGTGCAAGCCTTTAACCGGAATTTGCCCTTCGATGAGTTCACCCGTTGGCAACTGGCCGGCGATCTCCTTCCCGGCGCGACCCGGGAGCAGCGCATCGCCTCCGGTTTCAACCGTTGCAACGTGACCACCAGTGAAGGTGGGAGCATCAATGAGGAGTTTGTCTTCCGTTACGCGGTCGACCGCACCGCCAGCGCCGTGGAGGTTTGGATGGCCCTGACTGCGGGTTGTGCCGTTTGCCACGACCACAAGTTTGATCCGATCACCCAGAAGGAGTTCTATTCCCTCTATGCGTTCTTCAATTCGGCGGCGGACCCGGCGATGGACGGGAACAAGAAGGATACCCCGCCGATCCTCAAACTGACCACCCCGGAGCAGGAGGCCAAGTTGGCGGACCTGGACCGACGCATCTCCGGAATGAATCGCCGGATCCAGGAATCGGTTGCCGGTCTGGCCTATGCGGATCCCGCGACGGCGACCCCAGCCCCCGCAGTGAGGTTGGTGGAAAATCTTTGGTTCGAGGATGCGTTCCCCGTTGGCGCAAAACCGCAGGCCAGCGGTGCACCGTTGTGCCTGGTCACCCGCGAGGAGGGGGAGGTTCTCAGCGGCCAAACCTCGCTCAAGCGGACGGCCAGTGGAGTGGAACAGGATTTCTTCTCCGGCGGTGCCGAGTTCACAGTTCCAGCTGGGGCGAAACTCTTCGCTCATTGCTACATCGATCCGGCCAATCCGCCAGAGGCGATCATGGTTCAGTTCCACACCAGCAGCTGGCTGCATCGGGCGGTTTGGGGCGATGGCGTGAAAATTCCTTTTGGCAAGCCCGACACCACCGAGAAGGTGGCGATGGGCCCTCTTCCGAAAGCTGCGGAGTGGGTCCGATTGGAGATCGATCCGGCCAAGCTAGGATTGAAAGCAGGAATGAAGGTCACCGGCTATGCCTTCACCCAGTCCGGCGGAACGGTCTTCTGGGACAAGCTGGGCGCGGTTCGCACGGTGGATCCGGCCAAGGATCCAGCTTGGTCATTGGGAGCTTGGATCAAGCAGAACCAGGGCAAACGCGTCGAAGGCCTCCCCGGCGATCTGCAAGTGCAGGTGCGATCCAAGAAGCCTGAGGAATGGACCGAGCCGGAAACGGCGCGCTTCCGGGCCTATTGGTTGGAGAATTTATACGAAGGTTCCCGCGAGGTTCTCGCTCCGCTCAAGGCCGAACTTGCGCCGTTGGTTGCGGAAAAGGCCGCCGTGGATTCCGCCATCCCGGTTACCTTCGTCATGCAGGACATGGAGCAGCCTCGGGACAGCTTTGTCATGATCCGGGGCGCCTACGACAAACCCGGGGAATCGGTCACCCGCGCCACTCCTGCCTCTCTGCCCGCGATGCAGACGACGCCGGAGAAGATCCCGACGCGGCTGGATCTCGCGAATTGGTTGTTGGATCCCAAGCATCCGCTAACCGCTCGCGTCGCCGTGAACCGGTATTGGCAACAGTTCTTCGGAGCCGGTTTGGTGAAGACCAGCTCTGATTTCGGTTCCCAAGGAGCGCCGCCGAGCCATCCGGAGTTGCTCGATTGGCTGGCGGTGAAGTTTATCGAAAGCGGTTGGGACACCCGTGGCTTGGTGAAAATGATTGTGACCAGCGCGACCTACCGGCAAGCTGCTCGGGTCACGCCTGAACTCCTGGCTCGCGATCCAGAGAATCGTTTGCTCGCCCGGGGACCGCGTTTCCGGCTGGATGCAGAAGTGCTCCGGGACAATGCGTTGTTCCTCTCCGGCCTCCTCAATCCCACGTTGGGCGGTCGCGGGGTAAATCCGTATCAGCCGCCGAACATTTGGGAGCCGGTCGGCTTTGGCGGAAGCAACACCCGGGAGTACAAGCAGGACACCGGGAACGCGCTCTACCGGCGCAGCCTCTACACATTCCTCAAGCGCACCGCACCCCCGCCGTTTATGGCGACCTTCGACGCCCCCAGCCGGGAACAGACCTGCTCGCGCCGGGAACGCAGCAACACGCCATTGCAGGCACTGCAACTCATGAATGACGTGCAGCACTTCGAAGCGGCCCGGAACTTCGCCCAGCGTATGATGGTAGAAGGGGGAGCGACGCCGGAGGCTCGGATTGATTGGGCGTGGCGCGCCGTAACCTCCCGCCTCCCGACCTCCTCCGAACGTCAAGTGGTCTCGGAAACCCTACAAGAGCATCTCACGCGCTACCGAGCCGATCTTGAGGCGGCCCGCTTGGCGATCACCTATGGCGAAAGCAAATCGGACGCGAAGCTCGATGCTGCGGAACTGGCGGCTTACACGCTCACTGCCAACCTGCTCTTCAACCTGGACGAGACTCTCTCCAAGAATTGATAACCATGGACCCAGCTCTCGAATTTCATCGGTCGGAGACGCGGCGGCAGTTTTTCCAAGGTGCCGGGCTCAAAGTGGGCGGGATCGCCTTGGCCTCCCTCTTGGGCCCACAAGCTCGGGGCCCGGAGGCCGCTGTGCATACGGCTTTGCCGGGCTTTCCAAATTTCGCACCGCGGGCGAAGCGGTTGCTCTACCTCCACATGAACGGAGCGCCGTCCCAGCTCGACTTGTTCGACTACAAGCCGCAGCTCAAGGAATTCTTCGACAAGGACCTTCCGGACAGCATCCGCAATGGCCAACGCATCACCGGGATGACGAGCGGACAGGCGCGCTTTCCCGTGGCGCCGAGTCTCTTCAAGTTCGCCCAATGCGGACAAAGCGGCATGTGGATCAGTGAGCTCCTTCCGCACTTGCATCCGTTGGCGGATGAGATCGCCTTGATCCGCTCGGTCCACACCGAAGCGATCAACCACGATCCGGCCTGCACCTTCGTCATGACGGGGAGTGAGGTGCCTGGCAAACCGAGCCTCGGTTCCTGGATCAGCTATGGCTTGGGCAGCGAGAGCAACGATCTCCCGGCCTTTGTCGTCCTAACGCCCAACTTCCCGTCCACCGGAAACGCTCAGGCGCTCTTTACTCGGATGTGGAGCAGCGGCTTTCTTCCGACCAAGCACACTGGGGTGACCTTGCGTCCGGTTGGTGATCCGGTGCTCTTTGTGAAGAATCCTCCGGGAGTCAATCCCACGGATCGCCGGGCCATGCTCAACGCGCTGAGCCGGTTGAACCAGGGGACCTACGAACGTTTCGGTGATCCCGAGACACAGACTCGCATCTCCCAGTACGAGATGGCTTTCCGGATGCAATCGAGCGTGCCCGACCTGGCCGACATCAGTGGGGAGAGCCAGGCCACTCTGGACCTTTATGGAAAGGATGTCAGCAGGCCGGGCAGCTTCACGCAAAGCGCCCTCCTCGCCCGCCGCCTTCTTGAACGCGGCGTGCGGGTCGTCCAAGTCCTCCACCGCGGTTGGGATCAGCACGGCGGCTTGCCGAAAAACCTCGCCGCGCAATGTCAGGACACCGAGCAGGCCTGCGCCGCGTTGCTGACCGACCTGAAACAGCGAGGGCTGCTCCAGGATACGCTAGTCGTTTGGGGCGGGGAATTCGGCCGCACCGTCTATTCCCAAGGCACGCTCACTGCAGAAAACTATGGCCGCGACCATCACCCGCGGAACTTCTGCATGTTCATGGCGGGAGCCGGAGTGCGCGGCGGAACCGTTTATGGGGAGACGGACGACTTCAGCTACAACGTCGTCAAGGACCCAGTCCACCTCAACGACCTCAACGCCACGATCCTCCACCTGATGGGGATCAACCACAGCGCGTTCACCTACAAATTCCAGGGACTGGATCAGCGGCTTACGGGGGTAGTGGAATCGAAGGTCGTACAGGGGATTTTGACGTAGCCGAAGAGCGGAGACATGTCTCCGCTCTCCCCACCGAAGCTTGCTGAGGTGCAAAAGCCGCTGGATGAACTCCGCCGACGGCGGTAGGATGATCTGAGCCATGAAGAGTCCATTTCCCGGCCTAGATCCCTACCTCGAACCGTTTTGGAGCGGCGTTCATACGCGGCTCTTAGTCAACCTTTGCAACCAACTCCAAGGGCAGTTGCCGTCAGGACTCTGGGCGGACGTTGAGGAGACGGTGGTCGTGGAAACTCTCGGGAATCCGCCGTTCCACCTCCGCCCAGACGTCGCCGTGTTTGATGCCGAGCCCTGGAACCCCGATCCTGGATCCGGCGGAACCACGGTGGCCGTCGCCGAACCCCTCGTGATCCGCGACACCTTGGAACGCACCGAGCGCGCCATACTTGTCACCGACACCACAACCGGTGACCAGCTCGTTACGGCCATCGAGTTGCTCAGCCCGGCGAACAAATCCGGCACGGAGAACCGGGCGCGTTACATCGCGCGGAGGAACTCATATAGCGCAGCGGGCGCGAACCTCGTCGAAATCGATCTGCTGCGGGGCGGTGAACATGTGGTCAGCGTGCCCGTAGGTCAACTTCCCCTGAGCAAGCGCCATCAGCCCATGGTCTGTGTGCGCCGGTCTCTCCCCCTGGTCTGGGAAGTGTATCCAGTTTCCCTGCGCGAACCGCTGCCCAGCTTCCGGGTACCGCTTCGTCGTGGAGATCGTGACGTGATTCTTCAGTTGCAGCTCGCTTTCGACGACAACTACCAGCACGGCGGCTACGCCAAGCGTGTGGATTACCGCAAGGAGCCCGATCCACCGTTCTCCGTGGAAGACGCCTGTTGGGCTCAAAACTTGTTGGGGGAACGCGGCCAACCGTGACGGAATGGTCAATGGGAGGGGAGCGGAACCGTTCGCGCGCCATGCCTTGACGGCATCAATGCGATCGCGAAAGTGTATTTCCTTTCGCAGAGCCAACGAGGCAGCATGGATGCTCATGTCCGCCGCGCGCCTGCTGCTTGCCTTTTGCCTCCTATCCGCTTCACTGCGGGCAGAGGACGCCCTCAAATGGAACTTCCAGGCCCGCGCTCGCGGTGAGATGCGGGAGAACCTCTATGATTTCGATGCCACCAAGGACGCGATCACGGACGATGCCTGGCTCCTTCATCGCGTTCGCGTCGGTCTCGACTGGGAACCGATCGATTGGCTGCACTTCACCGTTCAGGGGCAGGACGCGCGCGAATCCTTTTCCGATCGCCCAGATATCCCGTTTCAGAACGGCGCCGAAGGTGATGATGCCTTCGATTTGCGCTTGGCGTCGATCGAGACCGGAGATCCCCAGCATCTCAGCCTGAAACTCGGTCGCCAAGTTCTCAGCTACGGCGATGAACGACTCGTTGGCCCGTTAGAATGGCTCAACTTCAGCCGGACCTTCGACGCGGCCAAGCTCCACTATCAAGCGCCGACGTGGTCGCTCGACGCCTTTACCTCCAGCCTCGTCCGCGTCGATACCTCCGGGTTCAACCGTTCCGACTGGCTCAACAGCGACGGCCATGATCAGTTTTTTAGCGGTGTCTACTTCAGCGGCCAGGCGTTGCCGTTTCAGACGACGGATCTTTATGTCTTCCAGCTTCACGAGGAGTTCGTTACGGGGGATACCGACTTCGCCACATTGGGAGGGAGAGCGAAGGGGGACCCACGAAAACTCGACGGCTGGGATTACACCGTGGAACTTGTGGGCCAGGGCGGTGAACTCAACAGTTCGCCGCTTCGGGGATATGCCTATCACCTCGAAGGCGGATACAACTGGCTTGAGAACGCGTGGAAGCCCCGGCTCGCCCTTGAATATAGCGGCGGCAGTGGCGACAACGATTCGACCGACGGACGGGTCAACACCTTCCAAAACCTGTTTCCCACCAATCATCCGCCGTATGGCCTCATGGACACGTTTTCTTGGCAAAACATGCAGAATCTGGTTCTACGCCTCGCCGCTCAACCGCACCCGGACGTGAAGACTACCTTGGACCTGCATTCCTTCTGGTTGGCGAACACCGCCGACGCCTGGTATCGAGCCAACGGGACGACTCAAGTGAGAGGGATCAATCCGGATGCGGACAATCACGCGGGGTGCGAGATCGACTTCACCATCAACGCGAAGCTCACCTCCCATCTCGACATGCTCGTGGGCTATTCCCACTTCTTCGCCGGTGCCTATCTCACCGACACCGGGGCGAGTGACGATGCCGATTTCGGCTATCTGATGCTCACGCTCAATTACTGAGCCGGGCCGAAAAGTCCGCGACGCCATCGACCATCATGGCACCACCGTGCGCAACCGGAAGATCGCCGAAGCCGAGGAGGAAGGCAGCGGGAATTCGTCTGAGACCGATTCACTACCTCCGCCCTCCCGGTTCACCGTGCTTCGATGACGAATCGTCCCATCCGATCCGATCCGGGGAACACACCCCGGGCCTGGCCCTGTTTCTGGTAGACCACGCCGCCAGCTGAAAGGAGCAACCCATGCTCCGGGTCGCGAAAGACGAAGCTGACTAGACCGCTGTTTAGGGTAAGGCCGCCCCTGAAACTTTCCGGGCCAAAATAGGTCATCGCATTCCGGGCATCCCAGGTGAGAAGACGGGAAAACGGCGTCGCCGCCAGGTTGCCGCCGATGAACGAAAGCCGGGCATTGTGAAATCCATTCGCCAGCGGTGCCAGAGCCCGCGCGCCGGAAACTGGGGGCTGATAGCGAGAGCCGATGAGCTGCCTGGTGAGGTTGAAACCGGCTGGATAGAATTGGTCACGGACATTCGGTTCCCGGGACCACGTCATCTGCCCGTCGAAGTCGCTTCCGACCTGATTGCGGAAGCGAACAAGGCCGCCGAGAAAGCCGGGGGGAGTGGATTTCGGGTAAACGAGGGAGAACAGAGGCCATTCACCGTCCAGTGAAATGACTGCGGCATTGGAGAAGACGGTGTGATCGCCGACTCGGCCGCGGGCGACGATGCCTCCGGAGGCGGACACCGTCACGGTGGCGTAGCCGTCGCCCCCGGGTTCGGTGTCCGGTGATCCGGGCACGGCGGGAATCAGCAGGGTGTAGATGCCGGCATGAGGGGTGCTGGTCGTCTTCGAGAACGAGGATCGCTGGAGATCGATATCCACCGTGACTCCGTCGGCGGAGAGCGTGCCCCGGATCTTGTAACCTGCGCCTCCAGTGGTCTGGTAGAGTTGGAGATTTACCGCCACGGGGCTGCGGCCGGGGCGATCGATCATCCCGGTGAACATTCCGGCCGCACTGAGGCTGTTTTTTAGGGTCAGGCGCTCACCAAAGTACAAAATGGACGCGCTGAAGGCTCCGGTTGATTTGAGGACAAAACCGTTGATCGCGCCACGAGTTCCGGGACCGCCGGATTCGGTGATGAGGCCTGAATACTGCCCGGCGGCGACCGCATTGAACAGGCTAGCGGCATCCGGTGGAGTCGCCGCGAGCGTTCCCGGAGCGATGGTTTCGACCACGGGGAGGCTGGCCGAGCTGGAGGGAATGTCGAAGGCCACGCCCGGCTCGATCCGCACGCTGCCACTGGCCGCAGTGCCCACGAAGGCCCCCGACACGAGCTGTTGTTTCTGGAAGGCGACACCACCAAAGCGCACGCTCAACGGGACGGAACGGTCAATGTAGACGCCGGAAACGAGGCCATTGGCCCCCTTCACTGTGGCGGTGAGGGTCTCCGGGCCGTAGTGCCGGATGGCATTGAGGGCATTCCAGGATACCGTCTTCATCGCGCTCCCACCGGCCAGATTTCCGCCCACCAACGTGACTCGGGCATTGGCGTGTTGATTCGCGAGACTGGACAGGACGCGGGTGCCGGCCGGAGGCGGGGTGTAGGCCGAGCCGATCAGCGTGCGCGCGACGTCAAAGCTTCCCGGATAAACCGAGGCTCTGGTATTGGCCTGTTTGCTCCAGCGGAGCGGACCGTGGAAGTCGCTCACGCCGTCAAGATTCTCGAAGGCGATGCGCCCACTGACGATCCCGCCGACTCTCGGGTAGGGGGTCGCGTAGACCCAGAATTCGCCATCTGCCGAAAGGAATGAGGCAAAGCCAAACGGCTGACCATCGCCGAGGGCCCCGTTAGCGCTGACCGTACCTGCCGAAGCGATGGCCATCGTCGCATAACCGTCCCCGTCTGGCTCCGTGGGCAGGCTGCCGGCGGCGTCGGGGATCAGGATCGTGTAGAGCCCGGCTTTGGCTGTGGGATTGAGCTTGGAAAAGGCGGCGCGCACCAAATCGACCGTCGCGGAAGCGCCATCAATGACGATGGTGCCGGCGACTCGAAAGCCGGGCGTGCCCGTGGTAGTCCGGCGCAGTTGCAGGGTGGCGCTTCCCGGTGCGCCGGTCTTCCGAAGAAGGGCACCGGTGAAGCCTCCCGTGGGATCGAGCGTTCCCCGTAGGGAAATGCGCTCGCTGCCGAACAGGATCTGCGCGGAAAAGTTGCCGATCGCGTCGAGCACGAAGCTGGGAATCGCACCACGATGGAGTGTCGCATCGACGGAATCCACCAGCAGGCCGCCGAATCGACCGGCCGAGACTGCTTCCGGAGCGGCAGGGATCGAGCCGGGCGGCGCGGGAGCGGCTCCGGGCACGGCGGGGGCGCGTGCGGCTGAGTCGTCATCGAGGATGGTGCCGGTGGCTTCGCTGTCTCCGATCACCGCTCCGACCGGCGCACTGAGCGTGACGAGGAAGGTTTCGTCTGGTTCGTCGAGCGCGTCCTCCCGGAGTGGCACGGCCAGCGTTGCGCTCGTCTGACCGGCAGGGATGGTGAGAGTCCGGGAAATGCTCGCGAAATCCAGCCCGCTGCGCGCCGTGCCGTCGCTGGCGGCGGCGGACACGGTGACATCGGACAACACTGCCGAGGAGAGCGTGACGAGGAAGGGGAGTCCGGCGGCGCCTTCTCCAGCAGAGGCATCAGCGATGCTCAGTTGGGGCGGCACATCGTCGTTGGTGATAGTGCCGGTTGCGCTCCCGTCGCTCAGGATCACGCCCGGTGAGGGGTTCGAGAGCGTGAGCAGAAAAGTCTCAGCCGCCTCAAAGCTTGCGTCATTCACGACCGGCACCGGCACGGTGACGGTGGTCTGTCCGGCCGGGATGGTGGCGGTTCCGGAGGTGGAGGTATAATCAGAGGGGGCGGTGGCGGAACCGTCCGAAGTGGCGTAGTTCACCGTCACGGCCCCGCCCTGAGCGATGGACAAGTTGATGGTAAAGACGGCCGGGCCGGAGGCTTCGCTCACCGACACATCGCCGATGCTCAGAGTGGCTTGGGGCGTGGTCGCGGTGGTGAAAAAGACCTCGCCGCCGCCCCAGAACCGGCCGCCCAGCTCGGGGGATACGGTGAGAAGACGGCTTTCCCCGATCGCCGATGGCGTGTAGGTGAAACTGGTCGCAGCGGGGCCGAGCGCCGTGGTCGTCGAGCCGGTAAGATTCAAGCTGTTCGTCAGCGTCACTGCGTCGATGTAGATGCCGTTGTTGGCGTCTGTGCCGACGTAGGTGATGTCGGTGGGATCCATGAGGAAACGGAGCCGGACCACCCGGTTTTGGTATTCCGCAGGCACGGGAAAGGCCGCAGATAGAAAGGTTGCGGAATCCCACTGCGAGGAACTGCCCGCGCTGTTGTTCCCATTGATCGTGGCGAACGTCTTGAAGGTCTGGCCGCCGTCTCGTGATAGCTGCACCCGGAGTTTGCTATCGGGATGCATGAACAGCCGCCGATACTTGAACTGCACCTGGCTGCCTGTCTGGGGCACGAGGTCACGGTCGATCGTGAAGAAATCGGTCGGATCAAAACTCGGGGTACACAGATGAAAGGCGCGGCTACCCGTAGACTTGGTGTGGGTGCTGAGCAGATCATAGGCGGCATCTGTGCCGTCGATCACTCTGGGAGCCGGACTGCTCTCGGCACCTTCCGTCCAGGCGGTGCCGCTGTAGCTGCTGATCTTCGCTTCGTAGCCGGTGGCACTGGGAATGGGGGTAAACTGATACGTATTCGGTTGGCTCGCGCCGGGATCGGCCGGTCCGGAGACAGAGATTTCGGCATTCAGATTGTTGGGATCGATTAGGGTCACCTGATAGGTCCGCGAGGTGAAGGGCGCTCCGGAGATGCCGGTGATATTGACCGTGTAGGTCGTGTCCGAGGCGGGCGCGTCGGAAGGGATGCCGTCGGGGCGCCAAGCGAGGGTATTGTCCCCGTATCCGGTGCCCACCGATTCCTTCACCACGGGAATATTGGTCGCCCCTTGGCTCATGGTCACCGTTGCGGCGGAAAAATTCGCTCCCGGGTAACTGAAGGACCACCGTGGATAGTCGATGTTGCTGGCCGGCGCGAGGTGATAGGGCACGTATCCGGCCGGGGGCCAGGCGATTTGAGGCGGCGTGGCCGGGGTCGCAGCGAAATTGCCAATCACCCAAACGCAATTCGCACTTGAGTAGGGGCTAGCGGGCGATTCGATGGGGATGTCGCCAGTGCCCATCTCCTGGGCGCGCGAGTAGAGAAGCCAGCGGCGGTGCCCGACCACGGCATTGTTGTCTCCGTCATCTTCCATGAGCTGATCGATGGCACCGGGGCCGTAGCTTCCCAGCGCCAAATTGCCATTCGCCGCCGCCTCTTCCCCATCGGCGCTGAGGCACGGATTGTCCGGAAAATCGGTGGCGGGATAGTGCGAAAGGGCTCCTTGGTGGGACATGATGAGGGCGGCCTTTTGCGCTTTGGCACTCTTGGTCTCGTCAAAGGTAATGTTCGCCGGCAGGCCCGCCATGGCGCGGAAGTAGTTCACCCGGCGGCGCACATCTTCCTTGAAGCTTGCCGAGGTGGTGCCCGCGTCGCGGGCGGCCACGTCACCCGTCCAGCCGTGGATCGCGGCGTAGTTCTGTGACGCCATGTAGACTTCGTGATACAGGGCGATCACGGCGTTCCGGTCGGTGACGTCTACCGAAAAGCCAGAGACCGGCGCGGCCCCTGCGGCACTTTCCGCCGGGGGAGCGGGGCTCTCCGGGACGGCTCCTTTGGCGACGACCGGCCATTCCTCACTTGGGAAGACCGTCATCGCCTCGATCTCCGCCTCGGTGAGACGGATCGGACTCCCGTCGATGCTGGTTTGGGCCGGGGAAAGTCCGAAGCTCAGCAAGAAAAAGCCGAAACCACAGGCCACAGCCGAAAAGCGCGAGCGAAAGGTGGATGGAAGCATGGCGGGAGGAGCGACGCGAGGGATCGATTGACTTTGCTTTTAGGAACCCTGCGGCCCTGGGATCACCGTCAGCCTAGGGGTGGTGGGAAGTCAAGTAGGGAAGGGTCAAAATTCATCCGCCTTTGCGATTCCCAAATCCTGTAACCTTCGCCGCAAAGTCGAGCGGTTTAGTCCCCGTTCAGCGGCGAGCCGGCTCGGTTTGTTTTGGTGGCGTCGGAGGAGATCCCGCAAGAGGGGGCCTTCGACTTCATCGAGCAGTTCGCGGTAGGAAAGTGTCGGCGAATGCTTCAATCGTTCATCCAGCCAACGCTGCAGAATGACGGAGAGGGTTTCCGTTTCGGCGTCCCCGTCATTCCCGTCAACGCGCACGGTGGCCGGCAGGTCATCCGGTTCGATCGCCAATCTCGCCCCAGCGGCGTGGCATGCCCATTCCAAGGCGTTGCGCAGTTCGCGGATATTTCCTGGCCAGGCATACTCTTCGAGGATGCGCAGCGCCGCCGATTTCAACCGGAAAGAAGCTCCTGGCCGGACCTCACCGAGAAACCACGAGGAAAGCGCAGGCAGGTCACTGAGGCGATCCCGCAATGCCGGCAAGGCGATTCTCCCTGGTTGCAGGCGGTAGTAGAGCGCTGCGGCAAATCTCCCCTGGCGAACCAGAGGCCAAAGCGCACTGCTCGAAGTGCTCAGGATTCGTGGGCCGTCTCGCGTGTCTTCGAGCCAAGTCGCCAATCGCTCTTGCCATGTCGGCTCAAGGCGGGCGATTTCCTCAATCAAGACGGCTGCGGGATGCTCCTCCCCGGCCAAAATCGATTCCAGGCGCTCCGCCACCGATGCGGAGTCTGCGGCGACGATTCGGGTGTGAGAATCGAATCGACGATCCTGCCGCAGGATTAGGTTCGCGGTCAGCGTTTTCCCGGTCCCGGTCTCTCCCTCAATCAACACCGGCGCGCCGCTTACGCAGGCTTGGGCGATCGCTTGGAAGACCGGGCGCATCGACTCCGCAGCCCCGACATAGGTGATGACGGTGTTGGGCTCCGCGCGGCTTATCGGGGCGGCTTCTTGGATCGACTGGAGAGCCTGGGCGAGCGCGCTTTGAAAGATCGTGAGATCGACTGGCTTATCAAAAAACTCCGCCACGCCAAGGCGACGCGCTTCGATGGCATTCTCAATCGCCCCGTGCGCCGTGATCACCAGAACCGGCGGGAGGGACAGACCTTTGGTGGCCGCTTCGCGAAGGACATCCAAACCGTTTCGGTCCGGCAGGCCGATGTCGAGGATGACCAACCCGATCCCTCCGGTGTGCAATGCGGCCAACGCCCGGGCCCCGGAATGAACCGTAACGGGAAGCCCTCCGGCCTTGCGAACCGTGACTCCCAGGGCGGCCGCGAGGCCCGGATCGTCTTCTACGATGAGGACTTTGACCGCCGCGTTCATGGCAAGCAAAGCGTAACTTCGGCACCCGTGGCACCATTCTGGACATGGACGGCTCCGCCGTGGGCCCGGATCACTTCGGTGGCGAGATTGAGCCCCAGCCCAAGCCCGCCCTCTTTGGTCGAGAAGAATGGCTCGCCCATGCGCTGGAGCGCTTCCGGGGAAAATCCGGAACCACCGTCGCGAATGGTGATGGATGAGGCCGCCGGCTCCCATTGGATTCGGACGATCCCACCCATCGGCATCGCTTGGCAGGCGTTGGTCAGAACATTGCGGATCGCATGATCCATCCTCATCCGGTCTGCCTGCACCCAGCGAGGTGCGGCGGGTCTCGACTCCTCGATGAGGGTAACTCCGTGATGGCGGGCCAGGTCATCGACTCCCGCCAACGCGGACGCCACGATTTCACGCAAGTCATGCCGATCCCGTCGGGGCGGGGAGGGGCGGACGACAAATAGCCACTGGTGGACCAGGGCCACGATCCGGTCCGCTGAGGTCCGAATGGCCTCCAGCGAAATTTCCCGTTCGGGCGCAGGCCGATCCTCACGCAGCAGGTCCACGTGCATCAAAATCGCGGCGGCGGGATTCTTGATCTCGTGGGCTAGGCTGGTCGCCATTCGCCCAAAGGTCGCCAGACGTTCGCTCTGACGCCGGCGGGCTACTTCCTCGGAAAGCCGGGCTCGGGCGGCGAGGAGAGCCCGGGCCAGATCGCCGATCTCATCAGACCGGTTCAGGATGCTGGGGGGCAACGGGTCGCCGCCTTGCTCGTCATCGAGGCGCAACCGGGGAAGCCACCCTCTGAGGCTTTGCAACGGCGTGACGATATCCTTCGCCAGCATCAAGGCGGGCAGAAGCGCCAAAGCAGGAAAGATCCCCAGGGCGGCAAAGAGTCCGGGGCCCCAGGCGGATCGCCACGTCGGCGCAGGTCGCAGAAACATCATCCTGGCATCGGTTCCGAGGCGCAGGGAGCAGAATTCCCAACCGGGAGCGTGGTGGATGCTCTCATCGGCTTCCCAGAAGCGATCCGCCATAGATTCCCAGGCCTCCGCTTCACCAGCACCGAACGTGAAGTTTCCATCCGGCATTCGGAAGCCGACCCAAACCCCGAGGACGCCGGACAACTTCCGGGCCAACGAATGACCGGGAGGAAGCCCCGAACTCTCGACGAACTTGGCGTTGGCGCGCGCGAGATCGAGGAATCGCTCCCGCTCATGGAACTGTTCCGCCAGACCCGCGATGATCGCCGTGGAGATCGTCGTGACCATGGCAAACCCGGCGAGCGTGAGGGACGCTTTGCGCCACAAACCGGGCCGGACGGGTTTGAATTTGTCCATTAGAGCTCAGGATGTGGATGAATTTTATCCAAAAAGCAAAAGCTCCTCGTGGTTGTTCACAAATCTCGTGCGCCGTGCGCCCATTCGCGCTCTGCTCCGGCGAAGAATCCCTTCTTTCATGCGCGCCCTCATCCATTCCGGAGTTGTCTTCTCCCTCTGTCTCCTCCCGTTCAGCCTCCAAGCGGCCGATCCCGTGGCGGAAATGAAGCCCGTCATCGTAACGGCCTCTGGGCTTCCGGAATCTCCCTTCGACACCGCGTTCCGGGTGGACCGGTTTGTTCCAGAAGACGTCGTAGTTCGGGCCGTGCGCAGCCTGCCCGATCTTTTAAAGGAAACGCCGGGCGTCTACATCCAGAGGACGTCCAACGGTCAGGCCTCGCCGTTCATCCGCGGCTTCACCGGATACCACAACGTTCTTCTGATCGACGGCGTCCGGCTCAACAACGCTGCCTTTCGCTCCGGTCCGAATCAATATTGGAGCACGGTGGATCCCTACAGCATTGATCACGCGGAACTGGTGCGCGGTCAGGGCTCTGCCTTGTTTGGGAGCGATGCGGTGGGCGGTACGTTGCAAGCCTTCACCCGGGGGCCGGTCTATGCGGAATCTGGATCGCTTTCGAGCGGAAGGATCGCGGGTCGCTATTCCAGCGCCGAGCAGGGCTATCAAGGGCGGATTGAAGGCTCGGTCAGCGAGGCCGGTAAGGGCGGCTTCTTTCTGGGAGGAACGTGGAAAGACTTCGGCGATCTTCGAGTCGGGGATTTGGGGGAATTGCCGCAGACTGGATATGGAGAATGGGATGGCGATGCCAAGATGGAGTTCTGGCTGGCACCGGATCAGAAGCTGACGCTGTACCATCAGCAGGTTCACCTGGATGATGCTTGGCGGACGCATCGGACGGTTTACGGGCGTTCTTGGGACGGGACGACGGTGGGTGATGATTTGGTTCATGTGTTTGATCAGGATCGCTACTTGAGCTACGCGAAGCTGGAGGGCTCGCTCGGCTTGGCTTGGGCGGATGATTACCGCATGACGCTCTCTCACCAACGGCAAGTCGAGGATCGCCAGCGGGTCAGGGCGGACGGACGGGCCGACTTCGAGGGGTTCACGATCGACAGCTACGGGGCGAACCTGGACTTCACCAAGGACTTGGAATGGACGCAGACCGTTTTCGGAGTGTCTTATTATCAGGATCTCGGTTCCTCCTACTCAAATCGATTCAATGCGGACGGAACCTTTGCGGAACGCGCCATCCAAGGACCGATTGGTGACGACGCTCTCTATCACCTTGCCGCGACTTATCTCAATACCAGCACACCGATTGGTGCGAAATTCGACCTCGACCTGGGGGCGCGTTATACCTATGCCGCCACCGATATTGCCCGGGTCAGAGATCCGGTCAGCGGGCAAGCGATCTCTCTAGCGGACTCCTGGAACAATATCCTCGGGAGCGTGCGTTTGGTGGCGAAGCCGGACGATCACTGGCGCATCTACGGCGGGGTTTCCCAAGCGTTTCGCGCCCCGAATTTCTCCGATCTTTCCAGATTGGATGCCAATCGCTCCAATGAGATCGAGACCCCTGCGCCGGGTTTGGGGCCAGAAAAGTTCATCACTTACGAAGTGGGGACACGGGGAGATTGGGATCGGCTTCGCGCCGAGGCCTCTTGGTACATCACCGATATTCGCAATATCATTCTGAGAGCGCCGACGGGTGCGGTGGTGGATGGATTGTATGAGGTCACCAAGCGCAATTCCGAAGGCGGCTATGTCACAGGTGTGGACTTCTCCGGAGAGTTCGATCTCTGTGATTCGCTGACTTTATTCGGGGGCTTTGGGTGGGTCGATGGTGTAGTCAATAGTTTTCCCACCGCCGCTCCGCTCTCCATGGAAGAGCCGATCAGCCGCTTGATGCCGACCCAAGGATTCGGTGGCTTGCGCTGGCAGGTTTGCGACACCGTCCGCCTCGAAGGGCTCGTCTATGCCGCCGACCGCCAGGATCGCCTGAACTCTGCGGATGTCCTCGACACCCAACGCATCCCGCCCGGCGGAACTCCTGGTTACACCACGGCGACGTTTCGAGGTCTCTGGACCCCGGATCTCAAAACGACAATCTCCGCCGGAGTCGAGAACGCCTTCGACGAGGCCTACCGGATTCACGGATCTGGGCAGAACGAGCCCGGGGTGAATTTCGTGTTTGGGTTTGAACGGAAGTTCTGACGCGCTTCACGGAGAGTATGGAGCGCGGGCACTCTTGCCCGCGATGACCATCATGGTGGAGTTCGATCAGCGGACAGAAGTGTCCGCGCTCCGTTCAAAAGCTGATCTTCACCCCGCCAAACACGCCGAGCCCGCGCCCCGGAAAACCCGGCGATGACGTCGTATTCTTCGTCCGCGACGTTCTCCACGCTGAGGTGGGTCTGGATGTTGTCGTTCACCTGGAAGGCACCGTAGACCCGACCGATGAAATAGCTGTCGCCGGGAATGGTCAGGTAGGTCACTGCATCGACATCGAGGCGATCTTCCACGAGCTGACCACCTAACCCGAGGGTGAGGCGGTCTCCGATCATCGTATTGACGTCGAAGCCGAGGGTGTGTTTGGGGCGGCGAATCAAGGTTTCGCCGGTGGAGGCGTCCTCCGCCTGCAGGTAGGTGTAGGCCAGGCGGTAATGCACCGTTTCGGCGAAGGCACCCGAGAACTCCGCTTCGACCCCGGACGTGGTAGCTCCCTCGAGATTGATCACTGACAAGGGCGCGGTCGTGAAATCGGTGACGATGAGGTCGGTGAGATCGTTTTCAAACCAAGTGAGGGCCAAGGTTCCCACTTTGCCGATCTCCTGAGACACTCCGGCATCCCAGCCGAAGGATTCCTCTGGAGTCAGGTTGGGATTGCCTTGGAAGACGCTGTCCATGGCATACAACTCGAAGAACGACGGAGCCCGGAAGCCGGTCCCGGCGCTCGCCCGCAAGGTCGTCCCGGTTTCCGGGAAGTTGTAGGCCGCCGTTCCGCGCCAAGTGATGGCCTCTCCAAAGGAACTGTAATGCTCCCAACGTCCGCCACCGGTCAGGGAAAGCCGTTCCGCTACGGTCAACGTTTGCTCGATGTAAGCGGAGATCAGGGAATCCGTCTCCGAGACCACGCCATAGCCGGTGTTGTCCATCCCGCGGGATTCGTAGTTCGCGCCGATCAAGGTGACGAGGGAGTCGTTCCAGTTGATCGTATTGCGCCAGTCGAGGGTGAGTTTGCGGTGATCAATGATGCTCTCCGGGAAGGGCGGGGCGATGAAGCCGAGATCTTGCTCCATCCAGGCGGTCAGGAAGCGTGTGTTCCAACGCTCGCTCAACTTGTGATCGATGAAGGCAGTGGTGAGGAGAAATTCCTCTTCTTCGATGTTATCCAGATCGTTCTCATAAATGCTCCCGGGCGATTGATAAGAGCGCTCCGCGCCACGGAAGGTCAGTCCCACCGAGGTGAATTCGCTGAGCGGCACGTCGAGACGGGTCGCATATTGGAAGTTGGAGAAGTCATTGTGTGGCCGGTCATTGGCGGTGAGTCCCCATCCCGTAAACAGTGAGTAGCCCAATTGGCCGACCTCGCCGCTACTGGAAAGCTGCGAGCCAAAGGTGTCGAACGATCCAGTGAGGGCGTTGACCGTCGTCACCGGCGTTCCGCGACCACGTGGCGAGAGGATGTTGACGACGCCGCCAATCGCTTCGCCGCCGTAGAGCGCGCTTTGCGGCCCGCGCAGGACTTCGACCTGCTGGAGCAAGCCGGAGAATTCGCCGCCGAGGAAGACGTCTGCGGAGATGTTGGCATCGCTGATCCGCACCCCGTCCACCACGACCTGAGTCTGGTTCGGATTGGTCCCACGCAAGAGGAGGGAGGAGATCGCACCGCTCTGGCCGTTGGGGACGATGGCAGTTCCCGGAGCGAGGATCAGGGCGTCTTGGATCCGCCGGATCTGACTCCGCTCCAGGTCCGTTCCGGGCAAGGCGGTGATCGCGCTGCCGACGGAAGCGAGCTTCTGAGGGATCTTGCTCGCCGTGACCACCACGGTTTCCGAATCGGAATCCGCAGGAGAGGGGACTGAGGAAGGGTTCTGCGCGAACGCGGACACGACAAACGTGCCCAACGCGGCGCCTGCCACGAGGATAAGGTAGGATGACTTCATAACGAGTGTCTCCGTTTCCAGTTTTTCCGCTGGTGGATAACTTTCCTCAGGCAGGCGACCCGGCTCGAACCACGTATCTCGCGATACGGGATTCTCACGGTGGCGGTACCGCTCCAGAATCAAACTGGATTCCCCTTCTATTTCCTGTCCTCGCCAGGATTGGCGGGACTTCCCAAGGAAACCCGACCGAAGCCGGGACCCTGCTCTAGTCGATGAGAGGATGAGAATGTCAATGGGTTTTCGGATTGACGGTAGGGAGGCGAGGACGGAGTTGGTAGCCGTCCCCCTTCTGATGCGTTCCGCCGTTCTTCACCTTCTTTGGGTTGCCTTTGCGACCGCTGTCATGGCTGCGCCGGAACGAGTGGTGAGCCTGGCTCCGAGCGTGACCGAGACGATTCTGGCCCTGGGGAAAGGGGATCTCTTGATTGCCCGGACCCGGTATTGTCCTTATCCGGCGGAAGCACCGGAGATCGCCGTCATCGAGGACATGGTGCAACCTTCGGTGGAGCGATTGCTCGCCTTGCGGCCCGATCTGATTCTTGCGAGCGATCCGACACCAGAGGCTGTTGTGGCGCAAATGCGGAAGGTGCGGCTCAACGTGGTTCGGCTGCCGACACACCAGATCGACAGTGTGATCGCGAACATCGAACGGATCGCGGCATTGCTCGACGAAAAGGCGAAAGGAGAAGTGCTTACGGAAAGGCTGCGCCGGGATCTCGCTGAGGTGAACCAGGCCGTGAAGACCATCGCGGACCGACCGCGAGTTGTTCTCTTTTACGGCACGGACACGGCGTTCTGTGCGGGCGCGGGGAGCTTTGCCGGAGAGATCTTGGAACGCGCCGGGGGGCGCAATGTCGCCGCAGATGGATCGTCCCCTTGGCCCGCGCTGAATAGGGAACGGCTCCTCAGTTGGAATCCACAGGTGATCATCGTGGCGCTGACTGGCGATCCGGCGGACCTTCAGGCGGCGCGAACTCAGGCGCTGGGCTGGCAGGGGGATCCGCTCTGGGGACGGCTGGAGGCGGTCAGGACGGGGCGAATCATCTTCATCACCGGGAGTCTGCTGATGATTCCCGGACCTCGCGTGGGTGAGGCGGCCCGGGCGATGGCCTCGGTGCTCCACCCGGCGCTTTTTCCGGAGGCGATTTCTGCTGATGTCCACCACCTCCAACCTTAACTGCCGCGACCTCGTGGCCGGTTATGGCGGCGAGCCGATTTTGAAAGGCGTTACCCTGAGACTGGTGCCGGGTGAGATCCTCGGCGTGACCGGACCGAATGGCGCGGGGAAAAGCACGTTGATCAAGGCACTGGGAGGAGTGTTGCCGGCAATCTCTGGTGAGGTGCAGGTGAATGGTGCGTCGATCGCCAGCTTGAGCGGGCGGGAACGAGCCCGGCGCATCGCGGTGGTGACGCAGGGCGCCCGGCTGGAATTCCCATTCACCGTGTGCGAGTTCGTGTCTCAGGGCCGTTATCCGCATTTGGGACCGTTTCAGAGAATGGGCCAGGCAGACGAGGCCCGGGTCGCCGCCGTTCTTGCGGAGACAGGCCTGACGGCGTTGGCGGAGCGGAGGATTGACGGTTTGAGCGGGGGAGAGTGTCAGCGGGCGTGGCTGGCCCGGGGTCTTTGCCAAGCGGCGGGCACGCTTCTTCTGGATGAGCCGGCGGCCTACTTGGACGTCCGTTATCAGGCGGTGCTCTGCGGAGTATTGCGTCGCCTGGCGCAAGAAGGGCGGGCCGTTCTCTGCGTCTTGCACGATCTGAATCTGGCGGCACGGCTTTGTGACCGGTTGATCCTCCTCAACGAAGGTCGGGTGGTGGCGGATGCCGCACCGCGCGAGGTGCTCACCCAGGCGGTGCTGGGCCCTGTGTATGGAGGCGAACCGCAGGTGAGTGTCATCGAGGACGGATATCCGGTGGTCCTTTTTCCGCCCAGGATGCCATGAACCGGTCACTGACAAAACTTCTCTTGGTCTCCGCAGCTCTTCTGCTCGCGTTCTGCGTCGCCTTGGGCTCGGGGGAGATGGGTTGGCTCACGCCGTGGGCGATGGTCTCGGATCCGGACGGACTCGGGTTGGTCTTTTGGGAACTGCGTCTTCCCCGGGCGCTCTTGGGAGTGATCGCCGGGGCCAGTCTCGGGGTAGCTGGAGCGCTCATGCAGGGGTTCTTCCGGAACCCGGTCGCGGAGCCTTACGTGACTGGCGTTTCCGCAGGAGCGGCTTTTGGGGCTGTGATCGTCCTTACCCTGGGGCTGGGGCAAGTTTGGGTGAGTCTCGCCGCGTTTGCCGGTGCTGGCTTAACCGCTTCGTTGGTTTACCGATTGGCCACGCGAAACGGGGTGACCTCGCCGTTGGTTCTCCTCCTGGGAGGAATGGCCCTGGCCGGGTTCCTCCAGGCCTTGACCATGGCGCTTCTGCTGCGGGTGGATCCATTTGGGCTGCGTTCGGTGATGGTCTGGTTGATGGGCAGTCTGGCCTATCGGGGGTGGGATCACGTGGGGATCGCGGCCGCAGGGTTGATTCCGGGCCTTTCCATCGCCGTGGCCTCCTCGAGGCTCCTTGATCTGCTTTCCGCCGGGGATGAACCCGCCGCCTTCCTGGGGGTTCCGGTGCAAGCCCTGAAGCGCTTAATCATCGCCGTCGCCTGTCTGCTCGCGGGCACGGCGGTCGCTTCCTGCGGGATCATCGCCTACGCAGGTTTGATGGCGCCACACCTGGCCCGGATGCTGGTTGGGGCGCGGCACGGACTCGTTTTACCCGGTTCCGCGATCATGGGAGCCTTGCTCTTGACGACCTCTGATCTGCTGGCGCGCCACCTCATCCCCGGTCAGGAACTGCCGGTCGGCGTCATCACCGGAGTGATCGGGGCGGTGTTTCTGGTGGGCCTTCTTCTGACCAGACGGAGGTTCGATTCATGAACGCGGAATTGCGCTTGATCATCGGCGGCAGCCGGAGCGGGAAGAGTTCCCGGGCTGAGGAGATCGCACGCAGTTGGGTAGTCGACGTCGTCTACGTGGCGACTTGCCGGACCGAAAATTTGGATGCCGAGATGACGGAGCGGATCCGGCGACATCGTGAGCAGCGTTCCTCGGGATGGCGGACGATCGAGGACCGTTTCGACCTGGAAGAGTTGGCTGCGGAGTGTGCCGGTGGGGTGGTGCTCCTTGATTGCCTGACCCTGTGGCTGGCGCATTGGCTGGAGAGCGAGCCGGTCGATGCGGTTCTCGGGCGGCTCGAGAACGGGTTGGCCGCGTTGCGACGTCATCAGGTCCGCACGATTCTGGTGACCAACGAAGTCGGCTGCGGGATTGTTCCGCTCGGGGCCGAAACCCGGGCCTACCGCGATCTGGTGGGTTGGGCCAATCAGTTGGCGGCGCGGGAGGCGGACGAGGTGGAATGGATCGTCGCGGGCATCCCGGTGACGATCAAGGGTGGTCCACGAGGTTGAGCGCCACCGCTTCAAAGAGCGTGGCGGTGTCCCAATCGGCGGCTTTGACTTGGGTTGCGATCCCCTCAATCCACGCGATCTCATCGTCGCACGGGCGTCCGTGCGCAAAGGCGAGAAGCTGACGGATGATCTGTTCGAGGAATTCGTCTTCGCGTTTCAGGAGCTCTTCTCGCAAACCCTCGGGCCCGGAGAACTCGTCTCCGCGGTAGAACTTGCCGGTCGCGTCCACCGGAGCGCCCTGAAGGGTGTCCCGCCAAGAGCCCACGGCGTCGAAGCTCTCCAGACTGAAGCCGATCGGATCGAGCTTCTCATGGCAGCGGGTGCAGCGCGGGTTGTCGCGATGTTCCTGTAGTTCCTCGCGCAAAGTCCGCCCTTCCTCACCGGCGGTTGGAGGGAGCACCCCGGCGTCGGGCAACGGAGTGCCTGGGTTGCGTCCCAACAAGGTTTCCCAGACCCATTTGCCGCGAGCCACAGGGGTCGTCCGCACGGGGCTGGAGGTGCTCGCCAAGACCGCGCTCATACCGATCAATCCTCCGCGACGCCTGTCCGGCAGGGACACTCGATGCCAGCCTGCGTCCGCAGCGGGCCAGCCGTAGAATCCGGCCAGCGTTTCGTTTACCATCGTCCAATCCGAATCGATCATTTCGCGGACCGAACGGCGTTCCCGGATCAGGCGGAGGATGAACTCGACCGGTTCCCGGCGGGCGGCCAGGGCGATGTGGCGCTTGTAACCAGGGAAGCGATATTCGTCTGGCATGGTCGTGGTTCCCAGCGTCGCGGTGCCCAGCCATTGCCCGGTGAATTCCTCAAGGACAGCAGGAAACTCCGGAGCCGCCAGGAGGCGGCGAATCAGCTCAGTCGGATCCGTCCGATCTGACGGATCTTCCAGAGGACTCCCGCGCAGGAAAAACCCGACGCGTACCGCCGGGTCCGCGTTATCCCGGAAAACAAACCGAGGAGAAGCGAGCACTGCCGCCAGCACGGACGGACCATCCTGCGTGGCGTAGGGTGCGTAGTCTTCGGCGGAGAACTGTCCTCGCCAGGCTTCCCGGGCGAATTTCTCGGGTTCCTTGGACGAGCGTGGGGCGGCACCTCCAGGAATGATCGGGCCGGCCACCTCGATCCAGTCCAGGTAGAGCTGACCCTGGTATTTCGTCCAATCCATCCACTTGATCGTGGCGATCTTGGCGAGATGCGTTTCGTAGGTGCGGAGGATGGGACCGTTGAGTTCCTCCCATTGCCGGTCGAACGCTGCCTCGTTGGTCTGGAGGATTTCGCGGGCGTAACGTTGCCGCGTCTGCCGTTCCCCGGCGATTCGTTCCGTGGCGTAGTTCCGGAAGCGAACAATGTCGCGGGGGTCTCCGTGTTCTCCGTAGGCAAAGAGCCACTCGAAGGCCTGTTGCAAGTAGAGACACTTCTCCTCCAAGGCGCGACGGGCTTCGATCTGGGCCGGTGTGGCATCCGTCGGCAGGGTGGGCACCTTCATGCGGTTGCGGGCCGCGCGCTCGTTCATGACTTGATCGGCATCGCGGGGCAAGCTCGCTTGGGGAACGAGGCTGAGTTGATTGAAAGAGAGGGTGTGCCATCCCTTGCGCAACAGCATCGAGACCCGATGCGTCGTCGATCCGGGCCGGGGATGAGTGATCGGAATCGTGGCCACCGGATCGCTCCCGTCGAGAATCTGCAGGCGGGTCGGTTTGCCCATGGTGGAGCCGTGGCAGCGGATCTCGTAATAGCCATCGACGGGGATCTCCACAGAAAGGGAGATGACTTGCGGCTCTGTGGCGAAGAGCATGCCGTGGTCGAATTCCTTCAGATGAGAGGAACTCCGATCCATCTTTTCCGCTTCGAAATGGTGTTCGATCCCCGAACTTCCCAAGGCGAGCCAGCCCTCGATGGATCGCTCCGCCGCTTCGAAGTATTTCGCGGCCTGGGCTGGGGAAATCTCGAGGGATTCCGCATCGTTGGTGAAGCCGCTGACTCCTTGAGGGTCCGGTTCCAGTAAATCTCCGGGACGCAAATCGATCCCGAGCAGCGCGGCCACGGAACGGCTGTATTCCTCCCGGGTGAGGCGGGCGAAGCGGGGAACGGCGGGGCGCGGGGTGGGCGGCGCCGCAGCGGAGCTTGCCTCCAGCCAATCGAGGATCTCGCGGCGTTGTTCGGGGTTCGGTCCCGGCGCCTTCGGTGGCATTTCCTCCCGCTCCACCTGAGCGATGGCCCGGTGCCACTGCGAGGCGCTCAACGGTTGGCGCAGATCGAAGCCGCCCTCGACTTTGTCCTCCCCGTGGCAGGAGAAGCAGCGCTCCTCGACCACTGCGGGCAAGGTCAGGCCGAGGACGAAGCTGGAGATGAGGGCGAGCACCGAAGCCCCAGCTTACGACGGAAGCTGATGGCACTCAATGGCTTCTCAATCATTAGGGTTTTCCCGCCATCACTTCCCGGGCCTTGTTCGTGAACTCCACCGAGATCGCGATCTCGCCGCCGAGGCTATTGATGACCTGGCCGCGTCCCTTGGCGCCAGCACCACCCCGGTCCGTCGTGGGGGAGAGGGACATCGACTTGATCGTCGTGGTTTCGCCGTAGAGTGCCTGGTAGGCGGTTCCCTTGCGGAGTTTGAGGACGGGGCGGCGCAGCGGAGCTAGTGTCGTATCGTTACCGGCACCGACCCAGCCGGTCAAAAGACCTTGGTTGGCCGCCGGGTTGCCCGTCAGCGAGGCGAGGATTACGTAGTTCCCATTTACCGTATCGACATCGACCCGTTGGATGGAGCCGAGACGCGGCCGGTCAGCCCCACAAACTGGATCGCCTTCGCGGATGAGCTCCCGAATATAGGTTCCGGCATTCTTGATTAAATAAATCGCCCCGTCGTTGCTGGCGTTGATTCCGGGGCCCCGGAGATTGACCCAAATCACGAACGATTGTCCGTTATCCAGAAGCCAGAAGCCCTGAAAACGGCTCACCAGCACCGCCATTTTGTTGAGCGGATCCGGCGCCTGACCTTTGCGCAGAGCCAGAAAGCCCCTTTCCGAGTAGATCCCCTCGTTGTTTCCGGTGTTTGTATTGGGCCCGGACAAGGTGGCACGATAAGCGCCGTAGGCTTGCTGCACGGTTTCGCCGACCAGGGTCTGGATCAGAGGCGCGCCGGGACCTGGGGGGGCACTGAGTCCCTGCGTCGCGATTCGGGAGGCGCCGCTGCCCGCGTCATTGTCGTAGAACAGGGCCTGGACCGGCACGCTTTGCCCGGTGGGCACAAAGTAGGCCGGGAAATAGAGGAAGCTATTGGGGCCGCTGTAGGCCACACGTCCCAAAAACTGTCCATAGGTGCCGCCTCCGCTGGGAGCGGGTTGACCCTCCCGATTGCGGCTACCCGCCGAAAGCCCAGTCAGGACCGCACCCGTCGTGTTCACAGCAAAAACACCACTGTCCGTGCCGATCGTGACTCCACCCACGCCCTTGGTCAGGAGATAGCTCGCCGCTACTTTGCCCAAAGCGGATTGTTGGACCACGTCAGGAAAGGATTGGAAGACCCCGCCATTGAGGGCGATGGGTGATTGGCCGGTCCGGAAGAGAGAGGTCAGGACCGTGCCGTTGCTTTGCAGGATGGCCAGGTTGTTCGTCTTGGTGATTTCGGTCCCCTTGAGAGTGGCAAAAAATACGGCCGTGGCAGAATGCTCCGCGATGGGCGAGTAAGCGCTCGCGATGCTCTGGCCAGCCCCATAGCTCCCGCCGAGTGTGGAGACATCGCCATTCGCCGCCCCGAGCGCACCGAGGGTTCCGGCATATTCGCCGAACACGCCCTTTGCTTTGTTCGTCAACGAGGTGGAGAAGGCGGTTTCCGAGCCGTCGTTGAGGTAAGCCTCCGGGAAGCTGGCAAAGTCCGCATCGAGCGCACCGGGGGCGAAGTCCCCTTTCTTCGCGACTGTGTCCAGGGGCATCGGTCCGGCCAAACCACGGTAATAGTAAACCGAGCCCGAACTGTTCCCGAAGTCATCATCGGTGATGGCACTGACGAGGGCACGATTGCCGGAAAGAGCGACCACGGACCCATATCCGTCCCCAAACGTGGTGTCGGGTCCAGCGATGCGGCCGAGTTCAACGCCGTCCACCAGATCGTAGAGCGCCGCCCCACCACCGACACCCGCCCCGGCCAACCCGATCAGGGCCAGGTTCCCGCTGACGGCGACACTGAGGGTTCCGTCCGCATCGCTCGCTGGAATCGCGATGGGAGAGTACCCGGCCTCCACCCCAGTGATGGCATTGTAAACCCGAACATTGTCTGAAGCCTCGTCACTCACAACCACCCGTCCGGCGTCGATGGCGATTTGGCTCCCATCCATCGCGGTGTCGCCCGGCCAGCTCTGCAGGCGTTCGCCGGATTCGGTATCGAACAGGTAGGTGAATCCGTTCACGCCGACGAATCCGCTCCGGCCGACCACCGCTAAGTTTCCGCAAAGCGCCACCGCGCCACCGAAAAAGCTGCTCGCCGCGACATCGGCATCGCGCCCCAAGGTGTGAAGCAGGGTGGGCGGCGTGGTGGTCGTGCTGTAGATATAGGCTTTCCCGGCGTTGGATTGCCCCGCATCCGTCGCTGCTGGATTCCCGATCAAGAGCCGATCCCCGCTCAAAGCCACCGCATCGCCGAAACGGCCCACATCTTCGGGATCCAGCTTCCAGAGCTGCTTGCCGGTGCGGGCATCGAAACCGTAGACATTGCCGCCCGGCCCGGTGTTTGGGACTCCGACGACGGCGAGGGTCCCCGCTACGGCAACCGAACTTCCGGCACCGCCATTGACGTTGGTGGCGGCGTCGCTCGGCGTCAGCCTTCGGAGGTAGCGCCCGGTCCAGGTATCATAGAGGTGCGCGGCACCAGCATTGTTCGCGGCGTCGTCGTTCCCTTTATCGCCGGCCACGAGGTATCGATCCGAGAGCGAGAGCGCCCCCCCAAAAAAGTTGTTGGCTTGGGGGGCCGTCGACCGAGCGTAGAGCTTGGAGACGACCGGATTGAAAGCCTGGGCGAAAACCGGGGACGCGCAGGCAAGCGCGAGCCCGAAGGAAAAGGTGGCGATGCGAGTCCGGGGGGCCAGGCCTCGTTTGATTGGAAGGAGAGGGAGCGACACGAGGTGGGAAAGCTAGGTGCTCCGCAAGGGAGCATGGTTCCCGAGATGGGTCAACTTCCCAGCGTCAGCCTCCAGTGTTGCTCTGGCCAATGATTTTATCGGCGTCGACGTTGAGACGGCTAATGATTTGGTCCGTCTCTGCCTTGGTCAGATCAAAAGCCTGAAGTGTTTCCAGAAGATGCTCGATGAAACGCTGGAAATGTTGAGCGGTGATTCCCCGCCCGTGATGAACCTCACGAATTGGACGACCTGAATAGACGAACGGGCCGCCGAGCGCCTGGCTAAACAGCTCCCGCTGCATCGTCTTGAGGTGATCCATCGGCACGTGGGCGAAGAACGGGGCCAGATCAGGATCTTCGAAGACGCGAAGGTAAAACTGATCGATCAGGTTGGCGACTCCTGTTTCGCCGCCGATCCGTTCGTAGAGAGTGGGAGAAGAGTCCGGCATCTCGGTTGGATTCAAGGCTTGCTGGTCCGGTCCATGAGCTTGGTTTTCTCCTCGCGCATCTGCCGTTCGATCTTGCCGATCGTTAGATCGATCGCCTCATAAAGATCGTTGGTCTCCGTCTTCGCTTCGAGGGTGACATTGTTGGAACAGAAGAGAATCAATTCCGCCATGTGGCGATGTCCGTGCTCCTGGGCATCGAGGACAAACTTCGCCTCAATGATGTGCGGATATTCCAAGTGGATGCGGGAGAGCCGCTGGTGGCAATGATCTCGCATCGCACCGGTGAGTTCCATATGGCGTGCGGTGACCTGAACGTTGTAGTTTTGTTCGCTCATCGGGATGGTGGGGCAAAAATCTTAGTGGGAAAGAAACAACGAGACCCGGCCGGTATCGATCAGTTTGCGGGTGAAGCTTCCGACGAAGGGATCGACCAGGAACTTCTTCGAATGAATCCCGGCCACGACCAAGTCCGTCCGGTCGAGGAACTCGTCATGAACGAGGTCCCAGGGGGCCAAGGCTGAGGCATGCAACTCGAAGTTGCAGACGTCGTGAGAACGGAGGTAAGCCGCCGCCCGTCCTAGCAAGGCTTCGCATTGAGCCTTGTCCTCCCCGGAAGAAAAGACCGTGATCTGAAAGTCGTAGGGCCGGGCGAATCCGACGAAGTCACGGATGGCCCGGGCGGAGGGGAAGCTGCCGTCGTAGGCGATCAGGACCCGTTGAAACGAGGCCTGCTGTTCGGCCGGGACCGCGAGCACTGGCGAAGCCGTCCGGTCCAAGACGCGTTCCAGGGAATCGCCGTCGGCTTCCCGCGTCTCAAAGTGATAGAAGGTGCGCAAACCCATCACGACCAGATCGTAAAGCGCCCCAGTCTCCGTGATGACGGAAGCGGGAACACCAGAGAGTTCGTCCTCGATGTGGGCCACGTGCTGCTCGGCGCAAGTCATCGCAAAGCGTTCCTTGCTCTGGGCGATCGTCGCGTGGGCTTGCTGGATTCCTTGGTCGAGATTCTCCTGGATGGAAGGCCAGTGAGAAACTTCCACCGGGGCAAAGCGACGCCGGATCTCGGGTGAGTCAAGGACGGCCAATCCGGTGACCTGGGCGAAGTGACGCTTGGCCACGTCACAGGCGCGGAGAGTGGCCGCTTCGGCGAAGGGCGACGGGTCGAGCGGGACCAAAATCCGTTGGATGGTAGAGTTCATCAACTTCAGTGTAGGTAGAAGAGGGCCGGATGCACCCTGGATTTTCCGGAGGCGAGCGGATTCCGCGAACGGGCCGCTTCATCGCGCACTCGGGCCAGCTGGAAGGGTCAGTGCCGGGCCTTGTAGGTTGGCAGGTTGGCGGCGTAGATCTGATCCAGGAAGGAAACCAGATCGATCAACTGCCGGACGGTCATGGTCGTGGTCAAGTCGAGCATAAAGGGCTCCGCTTCTGCCTGTTGCGCTGGGTCGAGCAATTGGCTGTATTGCTTTTGGACCACGTGGCGGGGATTGGTGATGGCCGTAATCAGGTCGGGATAACTGCGCACAAAGCGAAGCTCAGCCCCCAAGGTGAGATCCAGGCGCTTGCCGAGTTCCCCATCCTGGATGGGGGTGTTTTTAATGGTGTGGCAGTGAATGCAGCGCAGATTCACGAGCGCCTTGAGCCCTTGATCCGGATCGCCCACTGGAAGTCGCAATTCGTCGGCTCCCGCGATGGTCAGGAGGATCGCAAAAAGGGCGGCGGCTGGGAGGAACGGATTAATGGGGCGCTTCGACATTGCGGTGAACTCCCTCTCTTCCATGAGCCTCGTGCGGATCTCTTGGGTCTGGTCCTTCGTCATCTCTCTCTGACAATGGGGTGAAGGTGATGAAAAGGCCACGCGCGGATTGTCAGCCGCTCCCCCCCAATTGGCCGAAATTCCCTACGCGGCGTCGGGAAGCCGTCGCCGAGGGGATAGTCGCCACCTCACCCTACGGGTCAGAGAATCCGTGTCCTTCGGAGGACTTTGCAAAGGGAGGAGATGGCGAGGCAGCCAAAGGATGGCGGTCATGGGACTCATCCGTCCGCCTTCACGGGCGCGCTTCCACCAGTCGCTCCAGCCCTCGGGTAGCGCCACGCTTTCCTCTCCAATTACCGCATGCAGCGGCCCGGCACCGGTGGCGGCTTCGAGACGGACGGTGAGATCCTCTCTCAGGACGCGCTTCAGGGCGAAGACGATCGCATTGTGCTCCGCCGGGGTGCTCATCGGGGATTCGTTGAGCCAATAATCCATTGCATCGATATCGGAGGGTTCAACGCTGCAGCGGACCGCCGCGAAAGGCGGGACAGTCGATGACGAGGCCATTTTCATGATCGTTCAGGCTGCTTCGCAGACTTGCTCAGTGAGGGTTTGCTCGCGAAATTTCGTCGGTGACTCCCCGGCATACTTGAGGAAGCTCCGGTTGAATTGGGAAAGCGACTGATAGCCGACGTCGAATGCCACTTCGGTGACGCGGGCGTGCGGGTTGAGCAGCTTGCGCTTGGCCCATTCTACCCGGCGGCGGTTGACGTACTCCGTCAGGGTCATCCCGGTCGCTTGCTTGAAGATCTTGCAGAAGTAGAAGGGACTGACACAGACGTGCGCGGCGACGTCATCGAGGGAGATACGCTCGTCGAGGTGGGCGTTGATGAATTGTTTGGCCCGGGAGATAGCAGGGGATTCCATGGTCTCTTCTGCAAGGAGGAGCCGGTTCAGCTCACCAGCTAACTGCAGGGAAAACGCTGCGAGCAGAGTGGTCGCCGCGTGAAATCGATCGACATCCATCACCGGACTTTCAAAGAAGGCTTCGCTAAGAGCCGCAATCTGCTGCCTCCCCAGTCCGTCCTGGCGCAAGCGCTCCGCCACTTGGGCGAAGTCTCCGCTGGCCGGGGCACGGTCGAACACTTGACCAGCGACGAGATAGGCAACCGGATGATCCCCGATCCGGACCGGGACTGCGGCTTCCCGCAACCCGGCGAAACACCTACCGCTGGACGCTCTCTCAGCCGCGTCGTGCCAAAGAGTTTGCCGCATCGCCACGCAGGAACGGCAGCCTTGTTCCGTCTGGAGCGTCCGGCAGAAGGAGTTGGCGACCCGGCTATCCTGCCGCTGAGCAGAGGGGCAAGAATCCGCAGGCACCAGCGCCGCCTCCAACCCGGTTGCGATCGAGAACGCCTTGCGCCAGGTTCGCAGAAACGGCGAATCGGCGAGTTTCTGGATGGCGCGATCTTCAGCGGTTTCGAACTCCTGTGCAGTCATGGTCGTTGGGCTAGCGATTCGGAAGCAGCTAGACCCTAGAGGCGCGCAGAGGAATGCGAAATGGGCGGGGGGGATGATTGTGGTGTAGTGAACTTCACTAGGTGCGTACGCAAAAAGCGTAAGGAGAAGGGGCATTCGACGGGACGGGCATGATGGTCTTTTGGCGTCAAGGACGAGTTCACGGGAGAATACTCTTCGTTTTCAGCGTCCGGCCGGGATTGGTTCCCCGTCCCCGAGTCTATGGCGACTCGCCCAAAAGGATCGGGAGATGCCGACGGTTGCGGTTGCTCGGACCATTAGCCCGCCTCGTAGTGAAGCGCTCTTTGAATCCGAGGGCAGTTCATTGGCCCGGACCCGGAATGATCAAGGAGGGCAGGGCGACTCGAAGAGGAAACGAGAGTAAGGAAGCCGATCACCTTAGCCCCCTCCGTACGCGGTGGGCACCGTTAGCTGCGGAAAATGAAGAGCTTGCGGGTGACGAAGTTCACTAGTGTGGAAGTCACAACCAGGAAGATGCTTGCCTGCCAACTACTTCCGCTTCCATGCAGAATGTCCCAGGTCCCGACTGCGAGACCGGCGACAAAGCCAACGGCCGCGACTGCGGTGAATAGGATAAACTCCTTTTTGCGGTCGTGGCGTCCACCTTGGAATACCCATAAGACATTCGTCACGTAGGCGATCACGTCGGAAACAAGGAAACCTGCAGCGCTGGCGGCCACGAAGTAGAGAGCACGCAACTGAGGCGGATGACCTTGTTGGGCGAAGTGCGGAAGCACGCAACTCCAACCGAGAGCCCCAAAAATTAGGTTGTGGACAGCCGTAGCCAAGACTCCACAGAATCCATATTTACTGACCTGGACCAGCGGATGCTGGTTGTCACGGCGGATAAACTCGTGCCAGATCATACCCGGGGGATGGGTCCGGAGGTAGAAAAGTCCTTGGCGGAGAGAGTTTTGCATTGGCTGATCAGTCGGGCCGACCATTCCACACGTTTCGCCAGGAGCCAAGCGCTTTGGGTTCAAGGCCAGGCGGAAACGCAGGGCGGAGACTGCCTCCATCGCCGGAAACAGTTGACGGAGAGATCTTAAGCGGCTCATCTGAGCGGGGCGGGTGTTGGGGATCTCACCCCCTCAATCCAGCGCCCTTCACCGTTGAATGAGACCAGAGGGCGAGACTTCAGGGGCAAGCTCTCTGTCGCGACCGCCAATCACACTGGGAATTTCCTATTGATAGCTGTTCATGAAAGGCCGCCAGTCTGAGCTTGCATCACGGTAGTTGTTAACCCCGGGCGGGAATCCCTCTGAGATACATTCTGGACTGCGCGGGTGCCTCTCTTGCCTCCATGACCTATTCACATTCAAGCCTGCTTCGCTGCCTTACGATCTGGGCGCTGGGAAGCTTCCTTTGGCTGTCCAGCGTGCAGTCTTACCCTTTTACCCCCGGCAACTTGGTCGTGGTCCGAGTGGGTGATGGAAAAGAAGTCGTGAGTGACTCCGCAGAGCCGGTGTCCCTCGTCGAGTATTCTGTTAGCAACTCCGAATCGGTAAATGAGATTGCGATCCCAAGCTTCTCCGGTGGGGGAAACAACCAAGGGGGCCTGACCCTCAATGGTCTGAGTGGGTATTCCGGCATGGTAAATCTTTCTGCGGACGGAAAATGGTTGACCATCGTCGGGATGGACGCCCAAATCGGGACTCCTTCGGTAGAGTCCACTAGCGCCAGTCAGGTCAATCGCATGGTGGCTGCAGTCAATGGCGCGGGTGAGATCCTGATGAAGGCGAGGCTCACCGATGCGGCTTCGGGTAGCGACATGCACTCGGTGGTGACAGATGACTCGAGCACCTTTTACGGGGTGGGATCTCGGTCCGGCCTTGGGGGCGGAGCACGTTTCATCAGCGCGGCGAGTGGGACTACGATTTCCACTCAGATATCCTCGGGTGCGCTCCGCCACATAACCATCGCCAAAGATCGTTCCGGCAATAAGTTCTTGGTTCAGGCTAGCCACAGCCGCATTCAGTTTTATGACGGGTTCCCGGCGTCCGCCGCGAACCCAACCCCCATCGCCTTTGCCAGCGGCTTCACGGGGGGGACTGGAGCCTTTCTCTTTCTCGACAGAGATGAGAAGACCAGAGCCAGCGGATTGGGAGGGTTGGACACGCTCTACTTAATCGGTGGGACGAAGATCCAAAAGTACGAGTGGACGCAGGAGGGATGGATGTGGCGCGGTGCCGCGATTCATGGTCCGCTACGCGCTATCGTGGCACGCTCGGTCAATGCGGAGGTCGAGATTTTCGCTGTCACAGAATCGGCATCCGAGAACCGCCTGGTCAAGGTCACGGATGATTCGGGTTTCGGGGGCGTATGGCACAAGGCTCCGGATGCCTTTACAGAACTTGCGGTGTCGGGCAACTATCGCTTCTGCGGATTGGCGTTTGTTCCGGTATCGACGGACCTCGGAGCCCTGAGCCTGAGCGAGGGCAGTCTGGTGCCAGCATTCTCGGGATCTGACCTTAGTTACACAGCGGCTGTCAGCAGTGAGAGTATTTCCGTGACGCCGAAAGCCCTCCAAACCGATGCGAAGATCCAGGTGCGGCTGAATCGTGGAGCCTATCGCACGGTGACTTCAGGCTCCAGCAGCGAGTCATTAGTCCTCCAGCCTGGCCCTAATAGCGTGGAGGTTCTTGTTGAGTCCGCCGACGGGGCTGTCTCATCGACCTATACCGTGGCGGTGACGAGAGTTTCTGTCCCTACCGTGACCATGGCTAGCTGTAGGAACTCGGAAGGAACGACTGCGATCCTAGGGGCCAACGTGACCAGAGATGGTGGGGCACCGATCAGTGAGCGTGGGATAGTTTATGGCCCCGCCGTCGCGAACCAGGACCCAGTCAATCACGGAACCTGGGTGCCGGCAACCACGGCGAGCACTGGGGATTTCACCGTTCCCATCCTCGGACTGACGGCGAGTTCTTCGTATGCGTTCAGGGCCTTCGCTACCAATGTCGCGGGCACTAGCTATTCCCCAGTGGGCATCTTCACCACAGAATCGTACCGACGGACCAACTTGGCGGGAATGCCCGGGCGGTTTGAGAATGTCGATGGGTCGGGTACTGCCGCCCGGTTTTCATCTCCCTTTGGAGTGGCGGTGAGTAGCGCTGGCGAGATTTATGTCGCGGATGCCTACAACCAAGTGATCCGAAAGATCACGCGCTCCGGAGACGTTAGCACAGTGGCGGGCAGCCCGGGAGTTTCCGGCAGCGCCGACGGGATAGGCAACACCGCACGGTTCGGCAACCCGAGGGGTGTGGCGGTGGATGGGCGTGGGAATGTTTATGTGGCGGATACCAACAATCAGATGATTCGCAAGATTGCGCCAGATGGACTGGTGACCACGCTAGCGGGTAGTCCGGGGGTTTCCGGTAGTGCGGACGGGACCGGGGACGCGGCCCGTTTTTCCTCGCCCAATGGTGTTGCGGCGGATGCTGACGGGAACGTCTATGTCGCGGATACCTACAACCAAACTATTCGCAAGATTACCCCTGGGGGAGTTGTCACCACCATTGCGGGTAGACCGAGATCAGCTGGCAGTGAAGACGGTTTGGGGAGTGGTGCGCGCTTCTTCTTCCCGTTCGGCGTCGCGATTGACGGTCGCGGAACGCTGTTTGTGGCGGACAGCAGCAATAGGACGATTCGCAGGATCGCACCCAACGGATTGGTGACCACGTTGGCTGGCAGCCCAGGGAAGTATGGCAACGCCGACCGGCCGGGCAGGGAGGCTCGGTTCGGCAATCCGCGGGGCGTGGCCGTGGACGGCAGGGGTAATGTCTATGTGGCGGACACCTATAACCAGAGAATCCGGAAAATTACCCCTGCCGGAGAAGTGAGCACCCTGGCTGCCGCCTGCCTAGACTCAACGGCCGTTCCCGGCCGAATCGATACAAAGTCTGAAATGCAGTATCCCTCCGGCGTGGCGGTGGATTCCAGTGGGAATGTTTATGTGGCCGATACTCACAACAAGACGGTCGGCAAAATCTCCAGATCATCCGCAGCGAAGTAATAACCGATCGTGCACTCGCCCGGGAAAGTCGTTCCTGGGCCCTCATACTTCCATGGATTGAACGAGATCCATGAGCGATTCCAAACGGGGGATTCCGTTTGCCTATGGCAACAACTCGACTAATCCGCTCTTGCCGGTCCCATCCGGCTTTTTTGGAAGCGGGCTGAGGATGTAACCAGAGGCTTCAGCGGTGCCTCCTTTGCCCACGATCATCCCACGAATGGGGAGACTGCCGACGAGTGCGGACGGTTTGTAGTATCCGGTAAACTGGCCGCTCGAGCTAAAATCCAGTCTGATCGATTGGTCGGTCGACGTGTATCTGGTGGAGCTAGATTTCTGAAGCTCCTGGTTGATTGCGATTTCGACAGCACCTCCCGAAAGCTCAACTGCGAGGGAAGTGGAGAGTCCAATAGCCGTAGGCGAAGAGGTTTTGATTCCTGCGCCGATAAGGCTTAAGGATCTCTCAAATCCCGCAGGATAGTAATGCCCGGTATGCACTCGGCGGAACCACCGCAGCCCTTCACCGGAAACATCTGTCTCTGCTTGAAGGGGATCAATCGTTGCAGTGCCCGCCAGTGAACCCGAGCGACTCTTCAAGGAAAGGTAGATCGGCAGGGTCCCATCTCGGCCCAAGGATCCGGAACTGGTAAAGGGCGTGCCGTCTGCCAGGTATCCTTTCATGGAAAATGCACCGGTGCGACCGTTGATGGCAAGGGTCGCCACGCCAACTCCATCGGGTTGACCACTCTCGTTGTCTGGCTGGGTGGGTGTCGGCTTCAGGGCGATGTTGAAGCTCCCTGTGGAGGTTGTGGGCGGTTTGACTTTGGCGTCGAAAGCCTGCGGGGCATTTACGGCGAGTGTGGCGACGATTTCCCCCTCGCTCCGTCGGGTAACGGACCCCGAAATTCGGTTAACCGGACCTGTGGAGTCCAGGGTCAGATCGCAGGACAAGCCGGTGGCCAGCACTGGTGAACGGAAATTCCCTGAGGCGTGGTAGAATGAACCCGTGAAGGTGCTGCTTAGTCCGTCCAGGTTCACGCGGGCCGAGAAAGCCCCTGAGGTGTTGAGTATTGTGGCCGTGAAGGATCCAGCATTATCCTGGATGTTCGTCTCGGCAGAGTCACCCAGGAGGGTCGAGGTGTAAGTTCCACCCAGAGCCGATGTGAATGTGGTTGGTATGAATTCAACCGCAATCGTATCCCCAGCCGCGAAGACAAAAGAGGTCGTTGCCGAGCCGCCCGCAAGTGTGGCTGTCCACTTATCGAAGGTAGACGTTGGCTTTGCCACTGCTGTGGCCGTATACGTTCGACCATAGGCCGCCAGCTTTCCCCCAATTAAGGGGGGAGAGAAGGTTACTGAGCCAGTGCCAGGGGGGCTGATGCTGATCGGCAGTACGCCTGTGACTTGATAATAAAAAGTGCGGGGGCGGCTAGTCACGGCGGCGTTCCCGGCCGTAGCTGTGACGGTCACCGTGTTCTCCCAATGATTGAGGTTCGTTGCGGTGAGGAACCACCGCTTGCCTCCTGTGATTGGCGTCAGCGTGGCAGCTACCGGGGCGGCCCCATTGAGGGATACGGTCACCGCACTCACGCCACTCCCGGCCCTACCCTCAATGATGACTCCCTTCGTCGAGAAGGGGATCGTGGTCTTCTCGGCGGGCTTGGTAATCTCCACGTTAAGTACTGAAACCGAAAAGCTCGCCGACGCGATATTGCCGGCTGTGTCAGTGGCGATTACGGATACCTCCGTTGCTCCAGGGGGGAAAAGGCTCCCACTGGGACGAGAATACGTGACACTTGCAAGCCCGACCGAGTCGGATACTTGGGCGGCGGGAAAGCTGACGACCGCTCCGGTGCGATTGGTGGAGGCGAGTCCAACGTTTGCCAGCGGTGCGATCAATGGCGGGGTTAGATCGATGACCACATTGTCCACGGGGGCAGACGCAACCTGATTTCCATCGCGATCTACGTAAGACAGGGTCAACTGGTAGACTCCTTCGGGAATCGGTGATCCAGACGAGATGGCGGGGCTCCCGATGGGATTGGCTGGGTCGAACGTGAAGGTGTGGCTCCCCGGACTCTCTTGAGAGGCAGCCAGAGACAACAATTGGTTGTTGAATGCCAAGGTCAGCGAACCGGGGGAGATCAGTTCGCGGATGGCGAACGAAATGGTGATGGGGTTGCGTGAGATCGACTCCTCTGCGGGAGCAAAGATTGCGGGTCGCTTCGAGCCAAGTCCAAAGACGAAGGCGGAACGCTTCGAGAAGTCGACACCTCCCGCCGGAGCTCCCACGGCGAAGCGATTCGCATCAGCGACCACCGCTGCACCGAAGCGGTAGCCACTGGCGAGCCGCGGGTCTAGTGGAACCTCCGGGACAGTTAATGAACCCAGGACACCAAGAGTGTCCAAGTCCAAATCGTAGATGTAAACCTCGCCGACTCCCAGGAAAAGACTATTTTCAAATGGCGGGTCCATAGCCAACCTTGAACCAGAGCCAGGGGCCCCGACCGCAAGCTGCTCTCCCATGAACGCGAGGGAGGCTCCGAATTCATCTCCAGGTTGGGGCGAAGGGTTCTGAAAGGTCGTGAAGCTGGCTGCCGCGTTCGCCGAGAGGTTGTACACATAGACCACCTCTTCGGACGCATCTGACGCAGACGTCCGGCCAGCGACGGCCAGTCGGCTCCCATCGGTCGCCAGTGCTTCCCCGAAATAAGAAATCGTGTTCTCGGCGGTCGCTGGATTTAGGACTGTAAACGCCGCCGCCACCGTGCCCGTCACTCCGGCCAGATGGTAGACATGAACAATCCCGACGAAGCTGTCTGTTTCCGGGACCTCAATTGGCGGTTCTTCCTCGCCATCGACGGGAGGTTCTTCGTCGCCGTCCACGGGCTGGTCAACGACCTCCGAATTGAGCTTGAACGCCGAATCACCGATGGCGACGACGTTGCCTCCGATCGCGATGGACCAAGGAAAGTTGCCCTTCCCCGGGTTTGGGTCAGTCAGAGTGGCCACAGGGAGCGCCGGATTGGGGCTGCCCAGATCGTAGACGTATGCCGATCCCGAACTCTTGGCTCCCGCCACGATGATTTGACCGGTCATCGCCAGCACGGACCCGAAGCCGTAGCCCCCCTCACGGTCCGCGTTTGGGTTTGTGATGGTGAACGCTGGGAGCAAAGGAGGGCCCTGGTCGAAATTGTAAACGTAAACCGATCCTGTTGCCGCGCCGGGCGTGTCTGAATCTCCCGGCGCGCTGACAACCACCCAATTCCCCGAGGAGGCGGTCGCGGCTCCGAAGTTGTCCCCGCTGTCCGGCGATGGATTCTCCAGGATCAGTTGGGAACCGCTCGACAGATCGTGCACGTAAACTCGGCCGACTCCTGGTGCTGTTGGCGATGTCCCTTGATGGCTTGGCGCACCAGCGACTAAACGGTCCCCGGATAGGGCTACGCTGGATGCGAATTGGTCATCCCCTCGTGGGGTGGGACTAGATAGGGTAAGAGTGGGATTGGGCGCGATGGGGAGAGTCAGGCTGTAAACGAAGGCACTGCCTGCAAAAGCCCCGGCAATTGATGAGACGGGATCACCGATCAGGGCTGTCCCGTCAACCATGGCCAGCGAAAGCTGAAAGTCCGGGGTTGCATTCGGTGCCGAGAGGGTGGCGATCGGTTGAAGCGGCTGCGAAATGTCATAGAGGCGGGCTTCGCCGACTAAAGTGCCCGCCAACAACCGCGTGCCTGCCAGGACCACCGGCTCTCCGAAAAACTCTCCCGTTGTTGGCACGGCGCTTTGCATCGTGACCGCAGGCGTCGTTGGCCTAGCCGCATTGAGATCGTGGAGGTAGACGCGCCCGGCACCCGTTGTGCCATTGATGGATTCGTTGGGAGCGGCCACCGCCAGGGTCGAGCCGGAGAGTGAAACCGCACTTCCGTAGCCAGCACCAAACTGAAGAACGGGCAAAGACAGGGTAATCAGGGGAGTGCTCGGCAGGGACCGGCTCATGTCGTAAACATAGGCGCGACCAGCGTCTATCATTCCAGTGTCATCTCCAGGGGCTCCAGCTACGACTCGGTTGCCTGCGGTTGTCACCGAAATCCCAAAGTGATCGCGATCGGCCGGGGTCGGATTCCCCACGACAATCACGCTTGTCTGCGGGGTGGTGCTGTTCACGTCAAAGACGAAAATTCTACCTGATTCCGATTTCCCCCCGCTGCTGGCGAAAGGTGCTCCGGCTACGAGTCTGCTACCAGAAAAAGCTAGGCTGTAACCGAAACTCTCCCCGCTCTCTGGACTAGGACTGGAGAGAATAAGGTCGGGGACGGCGGGGTTTGGGCCGTCGAGGTTGTAAAGGTAAACGCGCCCCGCACCCACCACCGTTCCCGCTCGGCCAGCCCAGGCGCTGACGGCGAGCCGAGATCCAGACAGCGCGACAGCGTGCCCAAAATAGTCCGATTCACCACTCGGGTTGGCGATCAAGTGGAGCAGATTTCCGGTAGTTGGATCGAACACCTTGACGAATCCCCTCCCACCTGGCTCTCCAACTGCCGAGTAAGCGCTGCTGGCGGCCACGCTTGTCCCGAAAAATACGCCGTCCTGCGTTCCCACAGAGGGCCCTCGCACAGAGTGTAAGAGCGGGGCCACCATCTCCGCCGCAGGTAGGTGTTCAGCGGCGAATAGGGTGGCGGCCACCAACCACAGCCCGGATGCATCTCGGCTGAGAGCGCGGTGCAGGAAACCAAGAACGGTTAAACGGAAAGGGCGGGCGGTCATTGGGTAAGATGCCCTTAAGTCCAAGAACCCGTTGCTCGCAAGGACTGCCATGTGACAAATTCGAGGCAAATCGTTCCCATGACAAGATCGGAGCTTCCAGCCGCTCACTGGACAGCTATCGAACCCGAAATACCCGGAATTCGGCGATCTGCTCGCGGCGTTCCGTTGGCACGGTGGACACAAGATCACAGCCCGTTTGTTCCGAATTGCCTAGCAACTCATTGAGTAATCTCTGGTGTGGTGCCAGTTTCTCGCCGCGGATCCCGTCGTCAATGATGAGAAGGTCAACGCGGTTGACTTCAAGCAGCTCGGAGAGGGTTTGTGAAGAGTCGAAGTGCGGTTGGTAGTCACGGCCCATCCAGTCGGATGATGCCAGCACCTTGGAGCCACGCAGCACTGCAACTTGCTCCGAAGCTCGGAGTGCAGCTGCGGCGATAACGGATCCCTCGCCTGTTGCATCAGAACTCACCAAAAGTCGGACAGGACGGTCGAGAGAATCAGCCAGAGCAGCGGCTTGGGTGCACAGCGCGGAAGGGCCGGAAATCCATTTGTCCGGGGCGTCGTGCTTCCCGGCTACCAGCAGTAAGGTTGCTGCTGCGCAGAAGCATCCGCAGGCAATGGAATCGATCTTTAAACTTTGAGACTGAATGAATTGCCTGGCGAAAGAACGGATCTGCAAACTGCCGAGAAGCAGACAGCTAGGGAGGGCGGGAAGGAGATACCGCTCATCCAACCCTGCTGGGACAGAACAGCATAAAAGGTAGGTCGAAAAGAGCAGGGCCCAGAGAATGGAAACCGACGGACTCAATGGCTTGCGCAGGACGGCCTGATGGACGAGTCCGATGATCGCGAGGACGAGAGCCACCGTGGTAGTCCAACCCAAAAAGACAGGCGTGGCTTGGACGTAGAACGGGACCGCCGTCCAGAAAAACTCCAGTGAGGTCTGGCCGGTCATACCTTCCCTGGTGATGTGAGATGTTGCCAGCATCCAGGGCAGGGCTAGGAGTGCCACGGGGATCGTGGCCCACCAGAGCGGACGACGGCGGAGCAAGTCCAGTCGCCTGGAAAGCAGAAGGGTAAATGGGGGAACGAGTGCAAGGAGAAGACCCGTTCCTTTGGTCAAAATAGCGGCTGCGGCAAACGCTCCGAACGTGAGGGACCAAGCAGCTCGTTCTGTTCTCATGAATCGATCCCATGCCAGCACCGCAGCCAGGCACCAACCCATCACCATGAGATCGGACATGACGATGGCTGTGTAGGTTTGAATTGGGCGGTAGAGACAAAAGGCGATGCCGGCGGCAAGGGACGCAGGCCAACCCAGAATGGGGACTCCGGCACGGATGACCAGGGCCCCCGTCATTGAGGTGACCAGTGCGCAGAATAGCAAGGTCATCGCTTGGTTTCGGATAGGCAAAAGCCAAAGTCCTTCAAAGACGTAAAACAGCGGAGGGTAGTGGCCGATCGCAATCTTGGGAAACCTCGCGTAATAATCACCTGCAAAGGCGACGGGGGATTCTCCCCGCCAGAGAGGTCCGGCTACGTAATCTCGAAGCATGAGCCCTGTGACCACGTGAGCCGCCTCGTCGGCATGCCCGCCGATGTCGCTGATGTAGGCCTTGTTCTCCCACTGCAGCGTGACCGCCAGTGGAAGCAGGGCCCCGATCAGAATGAGTTGTAGCCGGGTTGCCTTCTTTGAAGCTAGCCAAACGAAAACTTGTTGAAGCCGCATTTTGGTGGGAGGAATGGGTCTCTGATCCATCCGTAGACGCCTTTCCGCACGCCCTATGAATGCCGAGTTTGATGCCGTTGCCAGCGATTATGACGAACAATTGAATCGCGGGCTGTCTCTCAGCGGCGAAACGAAGGATTACTTTGCTGAGGGGCGGATGAGGTGGCTTCGCCAACGGCTCCTTGAGTTTGGTGTGACGCCTTCGTCCGCACTGGATTTCGGCTGCGGCACCGGCACGGCAACCCCCTGGTTCTTTGACGTCCTCGGTGTGCAAGAACTGACCGGCTGCGACCCGTCCGAGGAGTCTCTTAAAGTTGCGGCCACGCTTTACGGCGGAAAATTTCCGGTTCGCTTTTGCCAAGCTGACGAGGAAGCGTCTGAAAGGGTAGATCTGGCGTTCTGCAACGGGGTGTTTCATCACATTCTCCCGCAGGATCGTGCCACCGCCTTCGCGCAGGTTTACCGTGCCCTGCGACCTAACGGGGTGTTCGCATTCTGGGAGAACAATCCCTGGAACCCGGGAACCCGTTGGGCGATGAGCCGAGTGCCTTTTGACGCAGACGCCATCATGATTAGGCCAAGCGAAGCCCGGGGATTGCTGAAGGCTGCGGGCTTTCGTCCGCTGCTGACCGACTTCCTCTTCTACTTTCCAAGATGCTTGAGCGCTCTCCGTGTTTTGGAAAAGGCTCTCGTCAAACTTCCGCTAGGAGGCCAGTATCTGGTGTTGGCCCAGAAATAAGGTCCCTCAGTCGCTCTTTTTGAAAACATGCAGGGCAAGCAGGCCCACCAAAAGCATCCCAGGCACGCTCAGGAAGTGGATCACCGCAAGCGCGACTTGGGCGAGGTCGAGGTTGGCAAAGTTGTTCGATGCCCAGTTTGCGACCACCGCTCCCACGAGAAGGACCTGGACCAGAAACATTCCGCTTAGCAGGAAAAAGAGGCTTGCTTCATCGATTTCAATGGACTTCCTGGTGATCGGAAGAGGTCGCTCCCGCTCCTTGAGGAACAGCATACAGGCGAACAGGTAGGCCTGCATTCCGGTGAGAGCCGCCAGCAGCAGCAGGGCCTTGGTGTGAAGGTCAAAAATGTTGAGGCCCGCCACTTTGGTCGGGCCAACAACCAGGGCCGCCAGTTGGAGGACGGAAGCAACCAGCACCAGCACGAGGCCGGATACTTCGAACAGGCGTGGCCTCTCCGAGAGAATGAAAAGGAGATGCCTCATACCGTCTCGCCAAGTTCGCAAATGGGCGACCCGGCCTTCTGGCCCCCGCTTCAGCCCGGATCGGATTTCAACCGTCTTTGCCTTCGCTTTCAATGCCTTGATCAGCAGCTCGGATGCGAACTCCATGCCGTTGGAGCGAATTCCCCAGGTCTCGTAGCTGGACTTGCGGATGCAACGGAAGCCTGAGTTGCAGTCCGAAAGGCAACCGCCGAACAGAAGATTGATCAAAAAAGTAAGCACTGGGGTTCCCAGGGAACGGTGCAAAAATGGCATCGCACCAGGTTCGATCTTGCCTTTCATCCGGGAGGCTATGGCCATTTCGGCACCTGTTGCGATGGCCTTTCGATAAAGAGCTAAAGTATCCTCATAAAGATAGGTGCTATCCGCGTCGGCGAAAATCACGTAGGTCCCCTCCGCCGCATCGATTCCCCCACGAAGGGCTGCACCGTACCCGCGCACCGGGACAGGCACCACTCGGGCCCCCTCTTCCAAAGCGATCGCCCGAGACCGATCCGTGCTCCCATTGTCCGCCACGATGATCTCGTATTCGATCGATTCGGCGGAGCCGGCCAGAGACCTCTTCACGGCTCGGATGCACTCGGCGAGAGTTGCCTCTTCGTTGAGGCAAGGGAAGACAAACGAAAGATTCATGAACTCGTAGAAGGGGGAGAGGGGAGGGCTCTAGAAGCAGCTACGTAGAGCTACTCTCGGCTTGCATTCATCGGTTGCGGCAAATTCCAACTTCCAGCCCACCGTCTCCGTGATTCTCCGGGACAGTGCAAAATTTTTAAGCCACATTCTTGCGCCAAAGGTCCGCGTAGTAAAATTTGCTGTCTTAGCGTGGCCGTGGCGACTTTACAAATTCTTTACTGGAGCTCTGTCGCCGCAATCGGCTTCACCTTCGCTGGCTACCCCTTGCTGTGCTATTTCCTAGGACGCTGGCTTCCTCGACCGGCCCGCCTCCTGCCCGATCTGCGGCGGCCTGCAACTTCCTTTGTGCTGGTCGTTCACAACGAGCAGAATCGCGTGGTAGAGCGTCTGCGAAATCTTCTCGACGAGCAGGCTAGGGCAGGCGATGAAATTTTGGTCATCTGCGACGGCTGTACGGATGAGACGGAAGCGAGAGTTCAATCTCTTGGCTCGGCTCAAATTCAGCTCCATGCCGTGCCTCGGGCCGGAAAGGCCAGTGCGCTGAATCGGGGAGTCGCTCTCGCCCGTGGCGAGATTATCGTTTTTTGCGATGCTCGGCAGACCTTCGCACCGGGCGCGGTTTGCAGTCTCCTTCGTCACTTTTCAGATCCGCAGACAGGAGCTGTGAGCGGCAATCTTGAGATCGTCCCATCGGAGGCGGGTGCGGGCCGTGGCGTGGACCTCTATTGGCGGTTGGAGAAGTTTGTCAGGCGATGGGAGGCCGCTTTTGACTCCACCATTGGATGTACCGGAGCCATCTACGCCATCCGGCGAGAGCTGTTTCAATTCTTGCCCGAGGATACCCTGCTCGACGATGTGGTCATTCCTATGAGGATTTCGATGAAAGGGTATCGAGTCCTTTTCGATCCCGTTGCGATCGCTTGGGAGCCCCAACGTCTGGAACCAGCCAAGGAACGAAAGAGGAAGCGGAGAACCCTGGCGGGAAACTACCAAATTCTGTTTCGCTACCCAGAGTGGATGTTCCCGTGGAAGTCGAGGCTCTGGCTGCAACTGATCTGCCATCGATACCTGCGGCTCGTGGGGGCTCCTCTGATCCTACTCAGCGTTTGTTCGAGTTCGGTTCTCGCTTCGAGTGACCCTCGATACCTGGGGCTGCTCTTGGTCGAAGCCTTGCTGTTCGGCCTGGCCTCGCTCGGGTTGCTTTTCCCGAAGGTCTCCTTGCGACTGGTCACTGTGCCCGCAGGATTCCTCTTCCTTCAACTGATGTCGATTGAAGCGCTCTTTTACTACGCCCGGTTCACCCGGAACTGGAAGCACGGTTTAGGCGTCACCTGGTAGTTCCTGATGTTCCGCGCAGCAGACAAATGGTTGATCCCTTACCTGGCACGCCGGAAACCCGTGCTTGAATCCGGGCGAATTCATCTCTTGCTGTGCGTCTGCGATCACTTTGAACCGCTGCACGATACCGATTCAGCAGGGGCTCTCCAGAGAATTGGCGTCTGGCGGCAGCGATTTCCCGAGCTTGCCGCCTCTTTCCGCGACTCGGACGGGCACCCGCCAAAGCACACATTCTTTTACCCGGTGGAGCAATACCGATGGGACCTCCTCGATTCTTTGAGTGATCTTTGTGGCCACACCGGTTCCGAGGTCGAAGTCCATCTCCATCACCACAACGACAAGCCCGAGGTTTTTCGGGAGACGTTGGAAGAGGGAAAGGCGAATCTCCGCAAGCATGGCTTGCTCTCGTCCGATCTGGCGGGCGAGATCGCTTATGGATTCATCCATGGAAACTGGGCGTTGAACAACTCGGATCCCGCTCGTCGCGGGTGTGGCGTTGACCGGGAGATTCCCATTTTGCGGCAAACGGGCTGCTACGCGGACTTCACCATGCCGTCCGCGCCGCATCCGACCCAGACTCGGATCATCAATTCGCTTTACTACGCGCAGGATGCCCCGCGAAGAAAGGCCCACGATGCAGGTCAGCCAATGACGGTTGGCCGCACCGCTCCGCTGCGCGACTCTGCCGATCACTTGTTTCTTGTCCAGGGCCCGCTGGCACCAGACTGGCGCCGCCGGAAGTGTGGCATTCTTCCTCGGCTCGAAAACGCCGATCTGACGGCGGCCAATCCCCCGGGATTGTCCCGACTGCGGACATGGGCAGATCAACGAATCCACGTCGTCGGGCGGCCCAACTGGGTTTTTGTCAAGCTCCACACTCACGGCGGCATTCCCAGAAATTACGAGATGCTCTTGGGGGAGCCGATGCGCCGCTTCCACCGGGAACTTGCGCTCTTCTGCACGGAATCCGGCATCGACTTTCATTACGTCACTGCCAGGGAAATGGTAAACATCGCGCACGCGGCGGAGGATGGTGTTCAGGGGGCTGCTGGGGAGTATCGCGATTACATCTACCGGCATGCCTGCGGTAAAGTCTCTTTCGGAGAGCAGCTCGCTCGGGGATGATCGATGGCTTCTTAAAGAAACTGGGCGAAGCGCTCCGGGACGAGGAGTCGCGAGTAAGGTTCGTCGGGCGCGGACTGGCCGTAATCAGGCGGATCGTCACTACGTTGACGGTCCTGTTCATCGCTTCGCTATTCCTAGTGGCGCTCGGACTGCGATTTGTTGGTGAGCACAACGTCACATCAGGGTTTCTTCTCTACCTGCCCCGGCAGATTTTTTTGCTACCTTTGCCGTTTCTCATGGTGATCACGATTCCGTTCGCCTGGAAGCAGGTGGTCGTTCAAGTCGCCGCTGCCCTGGCCTTCGTGGTGTTCGCCATGGGATGGCAATTCAGGGCCGCTCAGCCAGAGCCGCCTAAATCCGGTTTGCTCACGCTCACGGTGCTGACCTACAACCGAGGTGAGAATCAGGGGCAGAGCCTTCAGCCTTTCAAGGACCAGATCCAGCCGGATGTGATCGTTTTGCAAGATGCTCCCGGACGTGCCGCTGGCTACACCAAAGCGGCGGGCTACTCAGAGTTCCTCTACGCCCAGAGCGTCGGTGAGTTTACCATACTAAGTCGCTACCCGTTGATCGGGGCCTCACCAGTTACAGTCGTCTCCAATGGAGTTCCGGTGTCTATTGCGGCGCGCTTTGAACTGGACGTCGCGGGCCAGAAGGTGGTGGTCTTCGGTGTACACTTCCGCAGTCCGAGGGATCATCTCCGGGGCTATTGGCGGGGGGCCTTCCTTTATGGCATCCTAGGGCTACCGGGTACGCCTTTCAGCGAAAAGCGCCAGCGTCTCCAAGCTTGGTGGGATGACCGACTCAGTCAAGTGGATCAGTTCCGCTTGGTGATCGACCGGGAAACCCTGCCAGTGTTGGTGGCGGGTGATTTCAATGCGCCTGCCGGCGGAGTGGTGCATCAGCGGCTTGTCAAGGGGCTTAGCGACGCCCACCTCTCTGCGGGGCGAGGTTTTGGTTTCACGTTTCCAGGAACGACGGGCAATCCGCTCAGTCTTGGTGGCCCTTGGATGAGGATTGATTACATTTTTGCGGGACGGGAATGGAGAGTGGGGCGCTGCGTCACCGAGGAGAGACGCCAGTCGCAGCATCGTGCTCTTGCCGCGACCTTTTCGCTCCCTCATCTCCAGCCATGATCGGCTGGGCAGGTCGGCGGCGAAAGCCCGATCAGAACGGAACTTGGCTTGGTGGAGTAACGGGAAAAGGCCCACCCCTGGGGGCTTCCCTCAGTCCATTTCGAACGGCTCAAATCGACGGAAGTTCCGAGCAATTGTTGCACAAAAGTATTTGCGATTTCCTCATCCACTAACAGCTTCAGACCCAATATTTGGAAAATTCTCGGACTGCGAATCGGAAAATGAGACGGCATTGTCAAAAAATGTGGGCGGGGGCTCTGGTTTGTCTCCTCCTCTCAAGCTGCGCGGCATCCGACGCCCCGACTTACTTCGGAGGGCATGGGAATCTCATGGCACCCAAGCATTTCGTGCCGAAAGAAGTCCAACGAGGATCCTACTGAAACGAGTCCTCAGATGAACACAAAATCAAGTCGAATGCTGGGGCAGTCCTTTGGGTTCAGCGCGGTGGAAGCTTTGGTGATGCTTTCGGTGCTCTTTCTGTTTGGGATGATTCTCATGGCTCTGCGCGTTCGTTTCCAGAGAGATCCAGCCTCCATGAATTTTCCTTTTCAAACCACCGCCGAGACAGCTGATGGCGACGGCGCAACCGCATTGAAGGGTGGATCAAGCATCGCTGGAAAGGCCGAGTGATTCGACCGTTGTTCTTCCCCTCACGCAACCCGACTTCCAGGATGACATCACAACACGGAAAATGGAGGCATAGCGCAGACGGCAGCTGGATCGTCTCTTGCTCCAGCCTTTCCCGGTTTACGTGGGATTCCGCCGAAAGTCCCCTGGCCATCCGAGCCGATGCCGTCGGCCATCAAGGCCATTCTGTCCTGGGCCGGCGAAACGGTGTGTTCAGCTCCATGTCTGGAGTCGGTGCCTGCTTCCGAAATTCCAGGCTAGTTTTGGCCCTGATCGCGCTGCTAGTGCATGCCGGTCCTTCAGACGTTCTAGCGCGACCACGCCCGAAGGGAGAGGCCAGTATACCGGAGGTGACCAGCCGACAGGATCCTGATCAGTGGGACAGGCCCGTGGTCAAGCCCCTTCCACCGGGAGGAGAGGGGGATCGCTCTCGGTTTCCTTCGCGCTCTGCGGTGACCCCTGCCGCTGACAAGGACCAATCGTCTGGGACCGCAGAGGAGGAGCAATCGCTTTCTGAAACGTTCGTCGATACGTATGTTCCCACAGAGATCCCCTCGGTCGCATCTAGCGTGGAAACTGCAGCCGGAGTGTTTCCAACGGCGGAGGAGAAATTGCTGTTGGGGAGTGGGGCAGACGGGGGCCGTGGAGATTATCCTCGGAGCCGGGGATCTGACTCTGCGTTCCAAAGCGCATCCGGTATCTTTCCGTATGCGGGATCATACGGAGGGATCTACCCCTCGCATCCCGATGAGTTTCAGGGAGTGAACCGCGTTCTCGGCTTCTTCTCACCTAACGATGCGCTCGTGTGGGAAGGACGTGCCTTCCAGAATACGTCGGTCGCTGTGGATGGATCCCTGTTTAACCTGTTCGTCCGGGACTTCGAACCGGATCGTGCGATGTTTCACGCGGGGCCTGCTTCGCTAGACCTATACTACTTGGGAGCAGGGGCGCTCTACTCAGACTACAGAGGGCCACAATCCTTCCCTGATGGGCAAGATGACGGGCTCATCGGCTACATCGAGCTAGGGGGGCGCGGTTTGCTCCAGTTAACCGACCAGTTTTATCTGTCGCTCCGCACAGACCTAATTTACCTGCCAGGTTCAAACGAGATCGGCTTTTCGACGTGGAGCGGTTTGCTCGGTGGGCCCGCAATCTCAGTTCTCCTCAACCACCAAGGAGTAGTGGGCAGGTGGGACTACCGGATCTACGATACGCTTTCCGGAGGCTTCCAATCGATGAATCTCTTCGGCCAGCTCAACGAGGACGCATTTGATTCGGCTGGCCGCTACTCGTTCGGCATCGCGAGGGGTTCCTCGGATGATAGCTCCGCCGAACTCTTCGGAGACGGTAGCAGGTTCTTGAGTAACGTCGTTGGTGCCCGCGCCTCTGCATTGGTTTCACCAGTCTGGCGGACCACCTACTCACTGGAACATCAGAATTTTTGGGCTTTGGATGACGGTGGGGATGGAGGGACACGAGACCATGCTGGAGTTCTGCTTGGCTATGAGGGATCGGGAATTCCGCTGTCCCCATTTCTGGGTTACGATGTGTTCAGCAACGACAAACTTGAATCCTTCTACCACACGGTCGAGACAGGGGTGAATGGGCGGATCGCGGAGAATTTGTCCCTCCTGGCCTCCACCGGAATTCTCTGGACCTCAGGGTTTACTGAAAACCAGGAGTCTGGGCTTGCTAGGCTGGCCTTGCGCCATGATTGGACTGAGCGAACTGCACAAACTTTTGGGGTAGGACAGGGGTTCTTTCTCGATCCGTTGTCCGATGACGTGGACTTGTCCCGGTTTGTCAACTATTCTCTTAATCACCGGCTCACCAGTCGAACCCAAGGGGCTTTGTTCGCCCAGAAAAGTGCATCAGACCAAAGCGTAGGGGGTCGGGTGGGTGACAGAGTGCAGGTCGCAGCGCGCCTCAACTATCGTCCCCTTGATTACACCGACGTTTTCGCCCAGGTCGCGTTTGAGCGGACAGAACTGCCCGGCGGTGCCTCCAACTCTGATCGCTCTGTTGTCCAGATTGGAATCAACCAGCGCCTCCTTTCAAGGCTAACAGCGGGCATCTTGATGCAGTATGAGGAAGCCGATTTTTTTGACGAATCGCTTTACCAACTGACCGTCAGGCGCTATTTCTGAGTGCCAATCGCTTGTTTTGACAAATTTTAGCTTTCCGTATTGCCGAAATGAAAAAAAAGTGCATTGAGCCCGCTGTCGGAGGAGTGGCCATGTTTGCTGCCCTGGTCGGAACCCTCTCTGGCCTTCTGTGTGCCGGGGAAGCTCCCAGCGTTAAGGCCGTTGGCGCGGGGGAGCCCCAGACTGAAATGGACCTCCCCGGCGATTTCAATCAGTATTTCGGGCAACGAGTAAACCAATTCCGCGACAGCGAGCGGAAGGTTGCGAAGTTGGACCTGGATGCCGACCTCAACTATGACGGAGTCATTGACTCGACTGACCCGGCGGACGGCGGCGCTTTTGAGCAGACTCCGCCCGGATTGGTCATCGGAACGGGTGAGTTGAGTCGCTTCCTGGTCAGGGTCAATCCTTATCGCATCGATTTTGAGGGAGATGTTGTCCTGACGCTCGAAGTTGCTGCAATCAACCGGGATGTGGCGAGCGGGACGTTTGAATCGTTGGAGGAGGAATTGGCCGCTACGGGCCGGATTCGCGTTTGGAAGAATGCCGACTGCAAGGAGTTGTTGCTCGACTCCGCCGACCCCAGTAAGCGATTCGTTGAATGGGTAGCTGATCATCGAACCTATCCGGCGAACCTACCAGGAATCTATCCTAGGTTCTTCTACGTGGAGGGCGTGAAGGCATCGCCGAAACACAAGGGGGATCTCAGGGTTCTGGTAACGATCTCCCATCGCAACAGGGGGGAGACTAGGGACTCGGCCTACGGCTTGTGGAAAGCTGCATCTGCGGCGGCCAAGGATAAGGATTCTGGCTCGGATGCAGGATATAAACAGAGCTTGACAAAATCATTCCGGACTTCGTTTGATCATATTCTGGTATCGGTAAGCAATCTCCCGCACGAGAAGGTTTTCGTGAGCAACAACGCGCAAGGGAATTGGATTGCGATGGCTGATCGCCCCCGGTGATGTCTCACCGAGCCACCTTCCTTCCTATGCAAAACTGGGCTCGTATTCTGTTGCTGGCGTTTTTGGCCAGCTCCTGCTCACATCCTCAACCAGCCGGAAAGGGAATAGCGTCAGACGCTCCGGTCAGAATTCAACCTGCGCCAGTCGCTCAGGGCAGGGTCCCGATCGCTGAGGGCGACCGCTTAGAGTTGACGATCCGAGAGGACGCATCCCTGAATGCAATCTATGAAGTCCGCGAGGGGGGGCACATTATGCTCGGGCGGCTCGGAAGGGTTCAGGTATCTGGACTGACCCTGACGGAAGCGGAGACTGCCATTCGGAAGCTTCTCCTCTCATCGCAGTTGACTAAGGCTACGGTAATGATCGATCGCGTCAGTCGAGCCAATCGAATTGACCCAAGAATTGAGGGCGACAAGGTGATCGTTTATCTGACGGGGCAGGTCAACCGTCCGGGGCAGCACATATTAACATTACCACCTGGGCGCGGGGGGAGCATGGGAGTTTATCAAGCTGTTCTCATCACAGGCGGATTCAAAGAGTTCCCCGACCTGAAAAAAGCCTATATTCTGCGCGCCGATGAATCCAACCGCCGGTTTAAGATCCCAGCGAACTTCAAGGACATCATGGACGGCGCGATTCCAGACATCCCGGTCGAGAATGGAGATGTCATCACGATTCCTGACCGGAAGTATTTCTAGCGCCCCCGGCTGATGCAGAGATCTGCCTCTCGCTGAAATAAGGCTTCATTCCTCACGTCACCGCATGCGCGAGATTCTTATTCGATTTCTGTCGTTCGAAGCTCTGAATTTAATACCGGAGATCTATTTCGCTTTGGCTGCGGTTTGGTTGCTAATCGTAGCGATCACGCTGGTGAGCATTTCCTCCCAGCCAATTCATCTCGTTGCCAAGTTGTTTTTGGTCTTGATGGTGGTCGCTCTTCCCATGATCGGGGTGCTTCTCTATACGATTGGATGCCTCATCCGTGCCGATTACTCCTACTTCCAGCAGATGGGGCTTTTCCTCCCCACCAATAAGGGGAAGTAGATCCTCCAGTGGCGGGATCTCAGTTGTCGAATCAACGCGCCCTCGGTATCGTCTTAGTTTGTAATCCCCCGCAATGCAACCGGCCCCCTCCAAGAAAACCTTTGATCCAGCGGACCTAATCCGGCATGCCTTGGTTTTCGAGGGGTATCTGCGATTGACCTTTCTTCTTGTTGTTCTGGGCTTTCTGTTAGCTATTGCCTATTACATCTATGCGCCCCCGCTCTATCAATCCCGGTTCCTGATCCGGGTGCAGGCGATTGCCACCAGTCTCGATGATACGGGAGAAACCAGGACCAAGGTGGACAATTGGGAGGCCCTGAAGCACATCCAACAATACATGGCGTCACAGGTGATGCTTGTGCGTTCGGTGCAAAGGCTTGGACTTGCCCCGGCGTCAGCTTCTTATGAAGGGATTCGAGACACCTTGGTCCCGAAAATGCGGTTCTCCTACGCTAGCCCGGAGATGTTGCAGGTTGAGGTCTATTCTTACAGTCCTCGGATTGTCCGCGAGCTTCCTACCGCGATGATTGATCAATTTCGCGATGATCGTATCCGCCAGGCTCGGCAAGCATGGAGCGCCTCACTCGATCGATACGTGGTGGAGTTGGAGGAACTGCGAACCAAGTTGGAGGAGAAGGTCGGTAAGGAGTTGCGCTACAGCGAAGACAGTGACCTTGCTCGAACCCAGTTGCGCCATCGCCAATTGAGTAACGTTCCGATTGAACTAGAAGTTGCCAGCTTTAATCTCAATGAGCTGGAGCGAATGCTTCGGACCTTGCATGATCAGGAGGGGGGGCTTGATGTGCTGGCTCAGCTTTCGCTGATCCGCAGCCACCGATCAGCCAAACCACTCGAGGTTGGAGATACGGTGCGGATGGACGTTCCCGGGGCTTCCGAGAACAAGCAGGATCCTTCTGAAGAGAAGCCTTCGTTGGTTGTCATCCAACCCGACATGGTTGAGAGCCTCAGTCCATGGGTGGAATTGGAACGGCAAAAGCGCGAGGCGGAACGGGAACTTGAAGAAGGCAAGTCGCTCTACCTGCCGGATCACCCGAAGATGGTCGAGGTAGTGAATCGGCTTCGGCTGATCACTGGAAACCTCGAGGAAGAGCTAGTCGTCGCTAAGCGTGAGTTGACGATGGAGCGTGAGAGCCTCAAGGCCCAGGTGGCCACCTTAGAGGCCCGCATGCCCGAATATTTTGCCGCGACGGAAGAGCTGAGCAAGAAGACGCTCACTGCTAAGCTCGAGGAAAGCGGTGAATTGGATTGGGCGGTGATGTACAAGGACATTGCCCAGCAACTCACCCGTGCCCGCTCGGCGACAGATCGGGAGCCGTTCGTGCTGGATTTTGAGGGGTTTCTCGCGCTCCGCGACGTGGACCCGATTTCACCCAACAAACAGAAGCTCCTGATGATGGGGATTATGTTAGCCTTGGGGTTGGGGCTCGGAGTTCCTTTTGGGTTGCAAACTCTCAAGAGCACCAGTTCTACGATGCAGGAGATTGAGGCCTTTACAGGACTTCCGGGCATCGGGTTGATTCCGCTAGCTAGTCGGAGCGAACTTCACCAGATTCTGCACACGCCAAAAGGGGGGGGCAGTGTGCCTAGCTACCTGCTGGAGAACTTCCGGTTGATCCGCAGCAATTTGATCCTTCATCCCAATCGATCGGGGCTGTCGCAAGTCATTATGGTCGCAAGTGCTCGTCCTAGCGAAGGCAAGACAACCTGCGCTGCCAACCTCGCGTGGAGCTTCGCCTCGATGGGGGAGAGCACCCTGCTAGTCGATTGTGATCTCCGGCGCGGTACTGTTCACCGCGTGTTGGAAGTTCAGAACGAGTTGGGATTGACGGCCTTCCTCTCCGGCTCAGCAACTGAGCGTGAGATCGTCCAAGTCTCCGATGTTAACGATCTTTGGGTTGTTCCGCGTGGCGCGATCCTTCCCGGGATCACCGAGCGACTTTGCGGGGTCGAATTCTCGGACCTGATCTATCGATGGCGCAAGCAGTACAGCCGAATCATTCTGGATACCCCGCCTGTTCTAGGGCTCAGTGAGACGGTATCTCTTCAACGCGTTGCGGATGGTGTGGTTTTCATCGTGCAAGCTGAGAAGAGTATTCGGAAGGACATCATGGACTCGCTGACCATGCTAAGAAAGTCAGGTGCTCATCTCTACGGCTTTGCCTTGAACAGAGTCGATCTGAAAAAGCTTCTCAATCACTACAATTACTACCACTACTCCTCACATTACTACGATTCCGTGGCAGGGCCCCAAGAAGTAGCCCCTCCGGTGCGATCTCCGCGTCGCGCATGAGCCGATCGGAACGAGAGATCAGGTCCATTCCGAGATTACCAGAGGAAACTGGAGAGAATCCGCTCCCAGACAAAGACGGTAGTGTAGGTGAAGGCCGCTGCGGCTGCGATTTCAGGAAGCCCTAATCGATTCCAAAATGGGCGAACTCGGTCCTTAGTTTGAGCTTCGGGGAGCACGATATGCGGGGCGAGACCGGGGCCAAAGGCTGTCAACGGTGCAGCTGCCAGGATGGGCTCTGCGATGGCTCCATCCTCAGGGGGGGCGTCGGAAGGCGTCGACGATAGAATCTCCTGCTCGCTCTGCTGAGCCAGAAGTCGGTGGTAGACCGAGATGGCTCCCGCGAGGAGAAAGAACTCCAAATGATAGGCACGGTCGATCATCCACCCCGAAAATGCGGCCATCGCAAGGGACAGGAACAAGGCGTCCCTAGCTTTTCGAAGGACGTCCCCTTCAGACGATGGAATTCGTAGGGTCATGGTCCGAAGGCATGCGGCGAAGATCAGCAGGTAAAAGAATAATCCAGGATACCCGAGATCCGCTCCGATCTTAATGTAAGACCCATGGGTTGCTTTTGGGATGATGTGAACGAATCGCCCTTCCCGCCAGCGGATGTACGCGGTGAATTTCTCATAGCCGGCTCCAAACCGATTGGTTTGCATCGAGGTCCTGGCTTGCTCCCACGCTAGCATCCGGCCCTGAACCCCTTCGTCTGATCGCAAGCCACCTGCCATCCGCGGCATGATTGCGACGAGTGAACCGCCAGTGATCAGAGCCAGGGCAACGACAAATGCTTGGACGATCTTTGGCTTCCCGAAGGAGAACGACAGGATCATCGCGGCGGCGCAGACCACAAAGGAACCTCGGGACTCTGTCTTCTCAATGCAGAAATACACCAGCCAGCAGGCTAAGACGGCAAAGATCCGGCTACCGATTGGCTGTCGCGAAAACCAGAACACATACACCAGGGGAATGGCTGCGGCTACGCTGTGTCCCAGTGCGTTCGGGTTGCTGTGCATGTAGGTGCCCAGGGAAAGGCGCCCCTTCTGAATCTCGGTCATCGGGAGTCCTCCGGTCAGGTCAAACCCAAACAGGCTAGCCACCGCTAAGCCTGCAAGGATCAGGAGGAGAATTGCCCAAAGCTTAAGGTAGTGGGCCAGCTCGGATTCGTTCGCAAGTCCTTGGGAGGTAAGGAGAAAGTAGACAATGAAAGGGTAAAATGCCTTTAATGTGTCGAAAACTGAGTCAGAGCTGAGGACGATATATCCTCCATAGAGGAGCATCGCCCAGTCAACTGGGTTCCGGAACAGATTGCGGACATCAAGTCCGGCCGGTCGATTGAAGAGGGCGATGATGCCGAGGAGCGTAACCGGCTTCATAATGTTCCATCCGGACATCCCAGGTACCCAGTCTTGTGGACGGAGGTAATAGAGGGCCAGGATGATCTGGGCGACCATGAAGTTCATCTTTGCCTGAGGAGACGCGTTTGCCGAAGCGCCGAACTCGCCGTTCCATCCTTAGCTCCTCGGCGCATGCTCGGCAATCCCCGCAGGGCGAAATCCATGTGATTATTGATCTCCGGCCCAGGAATCACACGAAGCTGGGCGGTGGCGGTCGATTCAATCGATCGTGACGGGACGCAAGACTGCTCCGTGAAAGTTCTCGGTCGCCCTCTGGCGGAGCTCTGCGACTTCCTCGGTGACGCGCCGATGCACATGTTGAAATTCGGTCAGATTGGCTCCGCGGCGCGCCGAGGCACCACCGCAAAGAATGATCTTGATGGTGTCCAGCAAAATAAAGGTGTCCAGCGAGATGCCCATGTGCTTGACGTAGTACAGATCAAACTCCAGCTTCCGCCTCGAATCTTCAACGGAAGCTCCATACGGATAGCAAACTTGCGCCCATCCCGTCAAGCCGGGCCGGATTAAGAGTCTTTCGCGGAAGAACGGAATCTGGTCCGCCAGATGCTTAGTGAACTCGGGACGTTCAGGCCGGGGGCCAACGAAAGACATTTCGCCAATCAGGACATTCCATAGCTGAGGAAGTTCGTCGATTCGGAACTTTCGCAGGAAGCCACCGATCGGTGTGATCCGTGAGTCGCCGCTGAGCTGGGCCCATTGCGGGCCATTTACCTCTGCGTCGATCCGCATGGTTCGAAGTTTGTGGACTTTGAACACAGTGCCGAATCGCCCCTCGCGGGCCTGCGAATAAATCCCAGGGCCCTTGGAACTCAGGCGCACGGCAATCCACCCGAGGATCATCAAAGGCAGAGCCAGGGCTCCGAGAGTCAAGGCGATCACGACGTCGCCTAAACGCTTGAGTTTGGAAACGTAGTAGTAGCCTGGCTGGCCGCATGCGTGAAGTAACCATTCGTGGTCAATCAGTTCGAGAGGGATTGCTTGATGGACCTCTTCGCATGCTTCAGTGACGGACGAAATCGCCATTCCAGAGTAGCGCAGGCGGCGGAGGGTTCGCGCGGTCTCCTCTTGCCGCAAATTGTGTTGGGTGCAGAAAATTCGAGAGATATTGTGTGCTTCGAGGCCTTGGTCGAGGTCCTCAAGCGACCCGAGGGAGTTCAGCATGGGATGAAGCTCGACGCCGCGGGCCGTGAAGCAGCCTAGGATTCGGAAAATTCGCTGATTTAGAGAGAGCAGGCGCAAGGCCTCCACTTGATCCGCCCAACAGGTGATGATGCAGGCTCCGTTCTCCCGGAAATTCCTGCTGCGCCGGTGGAGGATCTGGTGATGGGACAGGGTCAGGAAGGCGGCCAGCGGAAATCCCAGGGCTACCACCCCCCGCCCAACTCGGCTGTCCGGTGTAAGCGAGCCTAGGGCGAGGAGAAACATGGCCCCGGCGATCAAACAGATCGCAACAATTGCCAAGCGTTTTCGCCAGGTGCGATGCCAAGCGTAGAGTGAATAGAGACCTGAGACGTAGAAGCATGAGGCAACCGCCAGTCCGCCAATGAAAACTACCGGAGCATAAGCCGCGCTCCGGGCCATAAAGAGCTGCGAATCCCCATGGAAGCGAATCGCTGTAGCCGCAGCGAAAGAGAGAGACCAAAACGCCAAATCGATGAGGAAGTGGGCACCAGTGTGTCCCCAATCACGTTGTGGGTGAGTATCAAGTCGCATAAACGTAAGTGGGGAACGGAAAGTTGACTCGGTTTCGGCGAAGCCTTGGGCCGACATCGGAAATGCCGTGATACCAGAGACTAAGGGGCGCATTACAACAGCGAATCTCAAGAACGCACGTGACTTTTTCGTAACCTTGAGCCGGCGCTGTGGGGAAGTTGAGGGGCACGGCTGCCAGGGTTGACGATCCCTCGCGGCGCTCCATGTTGGGGCCTTCTCCCAGCCGATGCCGATTAGGACAGAAACAGATCCTCGCCGAAATACGCCCGCATCCAAGCTGGCTTCCCTTCGGGTGGTCCATGTGGTCGACTCGCTCGACCCAGGTGGTATGGAGAACGGAATTGTGAACGTCGCCTCTCGCCTGGCACCTTTGGGGTATGATTTTCACGTGATCTGTTTGACGAGGCGAGGGAACTTTGCAGAACGCATGCCCGCCCCATCGCAGGTGGTTGGGTTGGCCAAGCCTGCTGGGGTCTCGCTTCGTTGCGCGGCGGCCTTGCGAGCGGAGTTGGATCGGGTGAGCGCCGATTTGATTCACACTCACAACCTCGGCCCCCTGATTTACGTGGGATTGGCGGGGATCGTCGGCGGACTGCCTCCCATTCTACACGGCGAACATGCCGAACTTGCCCTCGGAGAGCGGTCCTGGCAACGCTTGGCTTTGCGCCGCTGCCTCTATTCCCGGTGCCGCACCGTGCACACGGTCTCGGAGTCTTTGACCCGCGATTTGCTGGGGTGCGGTTTGCGGCATCCTCGGTTGTCCACCGTTCCGAATGGGGTGGACACCCAGAGGTTTCAGCCGAAAGCCAGCCGGACGTCAGTCATTGAGGAACTAAGCTTGCCCATCCCCAAGGATGGTTTTGTCATCGGCATGGTAGGGCGCTTTGGCCCCTTCAAACGCCAGCACCTTCTTGTTGAAGCATTTGATTTGATCGCGGCAAGCTATCCGTTGGCTTGGCTGGTCTTGCTCGGAGACGGGGGGCCGCAAGCTTCGGTGGTCCGGGCCCGTGTGGCGGCGAGTCCCTACCGCGAGCGGATCGTTCTCGCGGGATTCCAGCCGAATCCTGCCTCTTGGTATGGGGCTTTTGACCTAATGGTGCTTCCCTCTCTGAACGAGGGAATGTCGAACGCCGTGCTAGAGGCCATGGCGTCAGGCACGCCCGTTCTTGCGCACGATTCGTGTGGCTGCGCCGAGATCATCGAGAACGGACAAACCGGTTTCCTTGCCGGATTCCGTGATCCGGCCAGTCTCGCGGCGGCGCTCGTCAGGTTCCTCGCAGAACCGGATGGGCCCTGGCGAACCACGGCAGTCAAGGCACGACGTCGGGTAGAAACCTCGTTTTCCTTGGACGCCATGTCGGAGCGGTACCGTGAGCTTTACGAGGAGTGCCTTTTGGAGGGGGCTCGGTCGGTGTCATGAAGGTGCTCTTCGCCAGCCATCTCTACCCAAACCCGGTCTCGCCACTGTATGGGGTCTTCGTGGCTGAACTGGCGGCTGCCCTGTCTTCAGAGTTGGCGGTTGACGTTTTCGCGCCGGTAGCGTGGAGACCTTTTGATGCGCAACAGCGGAAGATCGGGGCGGTTCGACGCGAACGCGGCCTTACGGTCGCACACCCACGCCGTATGCCTGTACCGGGCGCACTCGCGAGCATTCGCTGGATGACCTACGCGGCCGCACTGAAATCATCGTTCCAGGGGGTGAATTGGGACATCGTGCATTCCCATTGGATTGATCCCGATGCCATGGCTGTAGCACAGTCACCAAGAACAGCGCGAGCGCGCCTTGTCGCCACGATTCATGGGCATGCCGCCATCGGCCTGGGCCTCAAGGGGCGCAAGAGCCCGAATCTGGGGCCTGCCTTGCGGCGGATGGACCATGTCGTTGCCGTGAGTAGTGAACTGCGGTCCATCCTGATTGATGAATTCGGGGTGGAGTCGAACCGCGTTTCCGTCCGATTCAATGGGATCGATCCCGCGAAGTTCCGCTACCAAGAGATGGCGAAGGCCCGGCAAAAGCTTGGGCTACCCTTGAATAGGAGGATTCTGTTGCACGTGGCCCGATTGTCTACGGAGAAACGGCATCGAGTTCTGCTCGAAGCCCTTGATCTGTGCCAGGTTCGAGACTTCGAGATCCATCTTCTTGGGGAGGGGCCGCTGCGTGGCGAGATTGAGGCCGAAATCAGCCGACGCCACCTTGAGGACCGGGTCTTCTTGCATGGTGGCGTGGCGCATGACCGACTTCCGGACTGGTTTGCCGCTGCAGATGTCTTCTGCCTATCCTCGGCACACGAGGGCTGTCCCGTGGTCATCCACGAAGCGCTTGCCTGTGGCGTGCCAGTTGTATCCACCCGGGTTGGTGCCGTCCCGGATCTGGTCGGTTCCGGGGATGGAGTTCTTTGCGAGCGCGAGAATCCAGAGGCCTTGGCCGTTGCCTTTGAAGCAGTTTGGAGCCAGGGATGGGATCGTGAGGGCATCGCGAACCGTGGTTCCGTTCACACCTGGAATGCGGTGGCCCACGATTTGGTGCGGCTCTACCAAGGCCTGATCAGCGGAGACGTGGTGAAGTGACGGCTGGTGCATGCAGGCAGATACAGTTCGATATGTTCCAAGAGCCCGTAGACAATAACCAAGGTCACCAAGTGGGTGGGCAGGCTTCGGATTCGGAGCTGGTCAGCATCGTCATACCCGCCTACAACTACGCCAAGTATCTGCCGACCGCCATTGACTCTGCCCTGGGACAGAACTATCCGGCGATCGAAGTGATCGTCATCGACGACGGTTCCACCGACGAAACCCCAAGGGTAGGGGCTGCCTATGGAGAGAAAATTCGCTACATCAGGCAGACGAATGCCGGATTGTCGGCGGCCCGGAATCGCGGGTTAGCCGAGGCACGGAGCGAGTATGTGGTTCTGCTGGATGCCGACGATCTTTTGGATCCCGAAATGGTGGCGGTTTCTCTCGATGCGATGAAACGTTTGGGCGGTGACACCGCAGTGATGGCGCATGTTCACCGCAAGATTGATCAGGATGGAAGGCTGATTCCAGCGCGAAATCAATCGATTGCGGATCGGGACTTCTCGGTGATCGATTTTCTGATTGTGAACCGCTTCTGCCCGGCGGTCTTGGCCCGGCGCTCCAGTTTGATCGAGGTGGGGGGCTTTGATACCGCCTTCCGGGCGAGCGAAGACCGTGATATGTGGGTGAGAATCTCGGCCCGGCACCGGATTCATCGTCTTGGTCGGGTGCTTTCGTCCAAGCGGTCTCACCGGGAAAACATGTCCGGCAATTGGCGGCAGCAAGACGGAGGGATTAGGCGGGTCTTCTCCAATGCCGCCAGTGCTGGGTATCTTCAAGGCTGGAAGAGACTTTGGTGGCTCAAGATCTGGGCCTACCATTACTATCAGTTGGCCATGATGCGTGGACGGTCAGAGCCTCTCCCCGCCATTTTGGATTTGCTTTACTCATTTGCTTTGTGGCCAGCCTTTTTTGATCACCGCGCCCTTGGCCAAAAGGCCCTTTTCCGCCCCCGGATGCTTTTTTGGATTCTCCGCGGTGCTAAGACTTAATCATTGCCTTTAGGTTGAGGGACACGGGAATCGCCGGCCCTGCCAAACTGACTCATATCGAATCGATGACATCATCCACAGTGCCTGAGAAATCTCCCGCCCAGCGCTTTGAGTATATCAACGCTCTCAGAGGATTCGCGTTCATGATGGTGCTCGCTGTTCACTCCGCCAACGAGGTCACCGGGCTTCCGCCGAAGCTGGACGCCCTGGTGGGTCAAGGGGCACGTGGCGTTCAGCTCTTTTTCTTGATCAGTGCGTTCACCCTTCTCCATTCCATGGCATCTCGCGATGGGCGTGAGGGCGGGTTGATCGTGAACTTTTTCGTGCGCCGATTCTTTCGGATCGCACCGTTGTTCTGGCTGGCGATTTGCGTGTGGCTTTGGATTGACGGCCCCTTCGAACCTCGATTCTGGGCACCGCGGGGGGTCTCGGAATCGGGGATCGCCCTGACCTTCCTCTTTTTGAACGGGTGGCACCCAGATACATTGACCGCGATCGTGCCCGGTGGTTGGTCGATCGCCGTCGAAATGATGTTCTACGTTTTGCTACCCATCCTCTACCGATCGATTCGCTCTCTACAGGCGGCCTTCTGGCTGGTCTTTGTCTCTCTTGTGGGCGGTAGTTTGATCAGCGGGCTTCTCAATAAAGTGGCTCATCGATTCTATCCTGCGGACCTGGGTTACATGCTGGACAGCTTCTTCTCGCTCTGGTTGCCGATGCAGTTCCACGTGTTCGCGCTGGGCTTCGTGCTCTACTTCGTGCTGAAAAATGAATCGATCGGTGGGGATGACCCCGCTTCGCGGTCGGGACGGACCTCGCGTGCCTGGCTTCTCTTGTTGGCCGGGCTCTACCTGCTCCTCGGTGGGGCGTTCGGGCGTCTCGCGGTGATTCCTATTTATTTGGTCTACGCGACTGGGTTCCTCTTCGTCTCGTGGTCCCTTGCGTTGCGCCCGTTTCCTCTCTTGGTGAATCGGCTTACCAGCCACATTGGTGTCATCAGTTTCAGTGCCTACGTCAATCATTTCCTGGTGCTCCACGTCATCGGAAAACTCTCGCCCACCTATCCTCTGCTTCAACGCGTGCTTTGCGTTGATTCCAGTCCGGTCATCCAGTTTTTGGCCTTGTATGGCGTTGCCTTGGCCGCGACCATTGCCTTATCCACCGTAACGTGGAAGCTGATTGAAGAACCGGGAATCGCGCTTGGAGGAATTGTCATTCGCGAATTGAACAGGCGCCGGAAGGGTGCTACTGGCGGCACGGCGCTGACAGTCCCGTCTTCAGGCGACAGTCTTTGACCGGCCCCGGCCAAACCATGAGCGGTGAAATCAATAGAAGCGATGAGCGGGTCATCCGCGCCAGGACAGGTCTGGTGCCGGTTGATCTCGCGGAGCTGTGGCGTTACCGGGAACTTTTTCTTTTCCTATCCTGGCGTGACATTTTGATCCGCTACAAGCAGACCGCCTTGGGCATCGCCTGGGCGGTGTTGCAGCCTCTGCTGAATACATTGGTCTTTGTACTGGTATTCGATAAGCTAGGAAACTTTGACAGCAAAGGCGCACCTTACGCGGTCGTGGCGCTCGCGGCGCTCCTGCCTTGGCAGTTCTTTGCCAATGCGTTGAGTGAAAGTAGCAACTCCCTAGTCGCCTCCGCGAACATGGTTTCCAAGATCTACTTCCCGCGTCTGATTATCCCAGCTAGCGCGGTATTGAGTGGCACGGTGGATTTCGTGGTGTCTCTGGTGATCATGGCGGGGACGATGGTCTGGTTTGGAGTGCCGTTCCGGTGGAGTTTGTTGGGGTTGCCACTCTTCCTGCTCGTGGCTTTCGCCGCCGCCTTCGCCGCTGGGGTTTGGCTGAGCGCGTTGAACGTGAACTACCGGGACGTCAAGTACGTCGTCCCGTTCTTTACCCGCATGGGGATCTACCTTAGTCCGGTGGGGTACCTTTCCACGCTCATCCTCGACAAGTTCGGCCCAGGGGCTCATTTCTTCTATTGCTTGAACCCAATGGTGGGGGTGATTGACGGCTTCCGTTGGTGTATTCTTGGCGCGGCTTTTCAGCCATATTGGCCGGGAGTGATTGCCAGCTTGCTCGCTACCTCAGTCCTGTTGGTCGGCGGCGTATTCTATTTCCGCCGTATGGAAAAAACCTTCGCAGACGTCATTTAATGAGGAGTAAGCCCATCATTACCGTCCGCAATTTAAGTAAGCGTTACATCCTCGGAGCGAACCGGACGCATGACACCTTGCGTGACCATATAGTCAACGGATTCCAGCGGCTTTTGAAACCTTGCAGCGGTAAGGCGGACGCGGTGCGGGAAAACCAAACGCTTTGGGCACTGAAGGACGTGAGTTTCGATGTGGAAAAGGGTGACGTGATCGGCGTGATTGGCCGTAACGGTGCCGGCAAGTCGACACTTCTGAAGATCCTAAGTCAGATCACCGAACCTAGTGAGGGCGAGGTGCGGATTCGTGGGCGAATGGCCTGCCTGTTGGAGGTTGGGACTGGATTTCACTCCGAGTTGACAGGTCGGGAAAACATTTACCTCAACGGCGCAATCCTCGGCATGGGGCGTGCTGAGATTACCCGGAAATTTGATGAAATTGTCGCTTTTGCCGAGGTTGAGAAGTTCCTGGACACTCCGGTAAAGCGCTACTCATCAGGCATGTATGTGCGGCTAGCTTTCGCTGTCGCAGCTCACTTAGAGCCGGAAATCCTCGTCGTCGATGAAGTCCTAGCAGTCGGTGACGCGGCCTTTCAGAGTCGCTGTCTGGCAAAGATGGGTGATGTCGCGGCCACCGAAGGACGGACGGTGCTTTTCGTCAGTCACAACATGGCAGCCGTGCAGCGTCTCTGCAACAAGGGCATTTATCTCGAGTCAGGTGCCGTCAAACTCACCGGGACCGTGGATGTCGTGATGGACGCTTATCAGCGCACGGTCGACTCTTTTAGCAAGGGCGGCGGGGCTCAGGCCGAACTCAAGCCGGGAGAGGCCCGTTTTACCCATTGGGAATTGATGGGTAACGATCATCCGCACACCTGCTTTACTCGCAGCGACTGCAAGATTGCGCTAACGATCGCCTCACGCCGAAAGATCGAGGGTGCCTACCTCGGGTTCGCCATGTGGGACTCCCGCGGTGAGTTGGTGATCGCTGGCAACAGCCGCGACGCGGACGGTTCAACCTTCGATCTCGTCGATGGCTGCACAGCGCGCATGACGGTCAATGTCCGCCTGCCCATTAAGGGGGGGCTTTACCAAATGGAGGTCAGCCTGAACACCCAGGGAAACCCGATGATCGAGCGGTGCTACCTTGAACCGAAGCTTAATGTTCTGCCTTTAATCAAAACGAATTTACCTGAGAAGTGGCACGGTTGGCTCACCGAGGAAATCTCCTATCACTTCGAAATCGTCTCCTAACCCATGAAAAGTATCTTCAAAAGCCTCATCTCAGGCAAGGTGGCCTCGGAGGGCAACCCACTCACCGAAACCACCCACGTTTTCGACCTTCCCGCTTATCAACGCATCACGGAAAGTCGGCTCGAGCACCTCCGCTCGCTGAGGTTGCCCTTCGCCGGCAAGAGCGTAATCGACGTCGGCTCCGGCATCGGTCGGCTAGCCGAGTTCTTCGATGAGCAGGGATGCCGCACCCACTGTGTCGATGGCCGCGAGGAGAATATTACACGGCTCAAGGAGCTTTATCCGAATCGCACAGCCAGCGTCGCCGACCTCGAAACCGATGACGTACTGGCGCTCGGCCAGTTTGACACCGTTTTCTGCTACGGCTTGCTTTATCATGTGATTGACGTGTTTGGCGCGGTCCGGCGTCTTGGCAGACTTTGCCGGGAGTTCGCGATTATTGAGACTTGCGTTTCGCCGGTGAGGGATCATGTGCTTTTTCTAGCTCCAGAGAAGTCTAGTAACCCGAGTCAGGCGCTGCGCACTTATGGGAGCCGTCCTAGTCCCCAGTTTGTGACCACCTGCCTGAGACAGGCGGGATTTACCCACCTTTATGCACCGAAGACCCTGCCGGATCACGAGCAGTTCCAGTGGTCCTTCATGAATGTAGGCAAGTGGGACCAAAACACGTTGATGCGGGATATCTTCATTGCGGCATACGAACCCATGTCCAATCCCAACCTTGTGGAACGGAGCTAGGCTATGATTTTCCCGCTCCCCAAGAAGATCAAAGAGGACCTCAAACTCTGGTTGTGCCGCCGGTGGGAGGTGCCGTATTCGCCAGAAGAAATTCCCTATGGCCTTTACCAACGCATTGAGAAGTCCCAGCCTCTTTGCGTGGTGGATGTGGGGGCTCATCGCGGCGGATTCATGAAGTCGATTTCGCGAGTCTGCGGGGTTTCGCGCGGACTCCTCGTGGAAGCCTTGCCGTTCAAGATTGATTGGCTCAAGCGTGATTTTCCCTCCTCGGAGTATACGATTTTTGAATGCGCGGTCGCGGACCGGACGGGAACCATCGAGTTTAATCTCAACCCAATGAGCGATACCTCTTCGCTTTTGCGTTTGCGCAAGGAAATGCCGGAACTCTCCGCCCTTCCGGAGGGCCCTAGCGAAGTGCTGACGGTCCAGGCTCGGACCTTGGACGACATCGTCGGCGAGGCAAAGCTGGAACAGATCGACCTGCTCAAAATTGACGTCCAGGGCGCGGAGGCAATCGCGTTTGCCGGTGCGGGGGAGATGCTAAAAAAGACACGCATGGTCCTGACCGAGGTATCGCTCAAGCCTCTCTATGACAACTCCGCCACGTTTTTCGATATCTACCGGATCATGACAAGCGCTGGCTTTAAAATGGTCGATTTGAACCCTGAGTTCCGTGCGCCGGACGGTGAACTCCTGCAATGTGATGCTCTATTTCAACGAGAATGACGCCGCGCTCCCGCTTTAAATACTGGCTACACCAAAACTGCCCGGGGTTCGCGGGCAGTTTTCGCTACTTCGGCGTGGAGGTGTTCTTTCCGAGAGGTTCCGTGATCTTCAAGATGATCTGCGAACAGGGTTTTTATGAGCGCGACAACGCACGATTGCTCGCCACGTTAGCGGGGCGGAAGCCGGGCGGCGTGGTTTTCGATGTGGGTGCCAATATCGGTTCCATGGCGATTCCGATTCTGGATTCCCGCCCTTCGTGCCGCGTGGTCTCGTTCGAGCCGTCCCCCGGAACATCGGATTGTCTACGACGCACCATCACAGGGAGCCGCTTCCGTGATCGGTGGCAACTTGTTGAGAAGGCGGCAGGGGAGATGGAGGGGACTTGCGAGTTCTTCGCCGCAGATTCCGGATTGGATGCCTACAATGGGTTCGCCAACACGCAGCGGACGGCGAAGGCCCGGAGGCTGGAGGTGCAGGTCACCACTTTGGATGCGCAGTGGAAGGATTTGGGCTGTCCTCCCGTTTCCGTCATCAAAATCGACGTCGAGGGCGCCGAGTTGCGGGTCTTGGCGGGGGCGCGCGAGGTAATCGCCGCAGAGCGCCCCGCCATCCTTCTGGAGTGGAACATGCTGAACCTGCGGGCTTACGGAAAAGAGCCGGGCGATCTGCTGGCGCCGACGGCTGGGCTTGGTTACCGGGTTATCAGTGCGCCTCATCTGATCCCGGTGGCGTCGGTGGAGGATTTAGAAGTGCAGATGCTGCAGACGGAAAGCTTTCTGTTGGTTCCTGGAGCGGGTCTCTCCGGAAGTGCCGTTCCCTCAGAGTGACTCGACCCGCCGCCGATGTCTTCGCCAGCCAAGCGCTTCGTCCTCGTGTCGAGCTATTTTCCGCCCATCGTGGGCGGGACCTCCACGGTCATGCGGAATCTGCTTTCGGCATTCCGGCCGGAAGCGGTGACGGTGGTGAGCGAAACGCTCGGCGTTCTCGAAGGCGGCCACAACGCGAGCCCGCTCCCGGGCGTCACCGTCCGGCGCACCGGGGTGCCGGATTTCATCAAACGGCTTCCCTACGGTGTCCGCCTCGCGCGGATCGCGCGGTTTGCCCTGGCTGGTCGAGTGGAAAGGATGATTCACGAGGAAACGCGCAGGGGGGCGGAGCGCATCATCTCGGTGTATCCCTCTTGGCCATTCTTCATCGCTGCGTATCGTGCGCACTTGCGCACCGGGGTGCCGCTCTACACTTACCAAATGGACGTGACCGGCCCGTCGGAGATGATGCGAGGCCCCAACATCCGGATTTGCCGAAAGTGGGAGCGAACCATTCTGGCGACCGCCGCCCGGCCGCTCGTCCTGACCGACGCGCTTGCCGCTGATCTCCAACGCCGATTTGGAATGGAAAGCACAGTGATCCCTCATTCCATCCGCCCTGCGACCCCGCTACCGGTCGGTGCGGATTTGCCCGTCATCGGTCTTCTTGGCGAGCGATTGATCGTCCACACCGGAGTGGTCGAGCAGCAGGCCAGCGGCGGCCTCCTGCGCATCGCCGATGTCATTGGGAATCACCCGGAATGGAACGCGCGCTTGGTGCTTTGCACGCCGAGTAACAAGGAATATCTCCTCGCCAACGGGTTCGACCGTCCGTTCATCACCATCGTTTCCTTGCGCGACGAGCAGGTCCAGGCGCTGCAAAAGAATGCCTGCCTCCTCATTGCCGTCGTCTCCTTCCACCGCTCGGACGAGCCAGATTTCGAATCAACGATCTTCCCGACCAAGGTGATCGAATACATGACGACAGGCCTCCCAATTTTCGTCCACGCTCCACCACGGAGTTTTCTCGCCCGCGATGCCCGGCGGCACGGATACGCCATCGTCGCCGATTCCAAGGACGAGGCGGTGATCGGTGGCACATTGCGCGATGCTCTGGAAGACGGCGACTTGCGGGCCCGCTTGGCCGCTCGTGGCTCTGCCGTTGTTGCGGAGACCTTCTCCGTGGAGAAAGTCGCGGCGCGATTTGTCGCCGCATGCAACCTTGACCCCGCCATCCTCAACTAGATTCATGCTTCCCTCATGACGACCAACCCTTCCCAAACCACGCCCTCTGGGGGCAAGCCGCTCCGGCCCACCCCGATCACCAATCTTTTGAAGACGATTCCGCTGTTTGATGCGGTGAAAACCTCCGTCCAGACTAGGAAAGCCGAGGAGGCCGTCGCGAAGTGGGACGCCGAAGGGCGGCCCGGCCGACCACCACAACCGTTCAAGGTGGAGACGATCATGCACTACGCGCGGCTCTTTGGGACCAAGACTCTTGTCGAAACAGGCACGTTTCACGGTTACACCACCTACCGCTTGCGGGATCTATTCCGGAAGATTTACACCATCGAGCTGGACGAGTATTTGCACGCCAAGGCGAAGCGGGCCTTCAAGCGTTTTCCTCAGATTCACCCGCTCCAGGGGGATAGTGGCGAGGTGATTTCGCGGGTGCTCGCGGAGTTAAAAGAACCCGCTCTCTTCTGGCTGGATGCGCACTATTCGGCGGGGGAGACCGCTCGCGGTTCACTCGACACGCCGATCGTCGCGGAAATGCGCAGCATCCTGGCGCACCCGATCAAGGATCACGTGATCTTGATCGACGACCGCCGTGAGTTCAACGGCACCAACGACTATCCGAAGCTCGAAGACTTCAAGGAGTTCGTCCTCAAGGACGGCACCTATGCTTGCTTCACGGATCGCCATGACATCATCCGCATCCACAATTGAGCCGGGCGGCGCATGAAGCTTCTGGTCACCACGTTCTATCACTACGACGGCGATCCGAACGGTATCGAGCCACAGTTTTATTACCTCTGCAAGGTGCCGGAGGCGATGGGCCACACCGTCGATTTTTTCGACTTCAACTACATGATGAAGGCCGGGGTGGAGCGCATGCGCCGGCTCTTCCTCAGCATGGTGCGGGGCGGAAATTACGACGCGGTGTTCATCGCCACCTACCGGGACGAATTTGATCAGGAGACCATCGAGGAAGCCAAAAAGCACTCGGTGATCATGGCCTGGAACAGCGACGATGAGTTCAAGTGGGAGAAATACTCACGCGATCGGGCGGCTTGGTACACCTATATGGTCACCAACAGCGCCACCGTTTTCACCGAACAGAAGGCTGCCCATCCGAACCTGCTGCACGCGCAGTGGGCCTGCACCGGCTTTTGGGACGGAATGAACACCCCGAAGGACATCGATTTCAGCTTCGTGGGCCATGCATACGGACCGCGCCGGGAGCAGACGCGCTACCTCAAGCGTGCGGCTGGCCTCGTTTCGTTCGGGCGCGGCACCGGCAAGATTCCCTCGCCCTACGAAGGCCAGACCGGCCTCAAGGTGGCGATTAAGAAGCTCTACTGGGACCTGACGCCAAAGTTCATGCTTCCGCACGACCTCGTCGAGCACCTCTCCACCATCCACTTTGACGAAGTCAATAAGCTCTGGAACCGCTCCAGGATCTCCTTCACGCCGCTCGACAGCTCATCCGGCAATGTGATGCAGATCAAAAGCCGCATTTTTGATCAGGGCCTCAGCGGCACTCTGATGCTCTCCCACCGGGCACCGACCCTGGATGACTATTACGAGCCCGACAAAGAGTATGTCCCTTTCGACTCCATCGAGGAGTGCGTCGACAAAGCTCGATTCTACCTTCGGAACGAGGCCGCCCGGCGCAAGATCGTCGAAGCCTATGCCGATCGGACCCGGAGCGAGCACCTGTGGTCGCACCGGATCGAACGTGTGCTTCGCGAGGCCGGTTTGGGTTGACCGCTCGAGTCATCGGCGCGCCGCCAGGACGACTGCCCGGAACAACCTTGCGCTGACCGGTTTGCGTAGTCCGCCCGGCATCCAGCCCCAAAAGCGCTCCGCCGCCCGCTCCAGTGCGTTGGTCACCGGGCTTTTCCGGAGGTGCCCTCCCCGGTAGATCCAGGCATCGCGAAATCCAGCGGTTCGCAGCTCCTTCTCCAGGCTGGCCACGGTCCATTCCTGGAAGTGAAAACAGTTCAGCTCATCACCGAAATGCCGGGAGACGTCGTGCGGGCCGGCAAACAGGTGCGGAGTCCAAATGACGTAGACACCACCCGGTTTGAGGAGTCGGCGCGCCAGCCGCAGGTGCGGTTGCACGTCGTCCGGGTGGAGATGCTCCAAAAACATGCAGCTAAAGGCTACGTCGGCGCAGGCATCCGGTAAATCGCAGTGATAGCCGTCGTAAACGATCACTTCCACGTTCGCTGGTGATTGCTCGGGGTGCGCCCGTTGATCGGAGATGTCCACCCCGATGACGCGCTTGCAGAGGCTGGCCGCCGCGTCGGCCAATCGTCCATCGCCGGGGGCGAACTCAACCAGGGTCTTTTCGGGTCCGAGATGCGGTTCCAGTAGGCGCAGGGCCGCCTTGACCTTTTGCGCGGTGTCCTCAGGCTTCTCCCCCCGGACCAATCGCGGATGATCCGGGACCCGCCGGAAGAGTTCGTCATAGAGCGTCTTGAACAGCGCGGTGCGCTCTTCCTGGTTCGACTTCCGCAGCCGCGCCGCCAGTTCACGCTCAACTTCGTAATGGTGCCGGATTCGATCCGGAGCGCGGTTGTCCGCGAGATCGTCGCTCATGTTGTTTGGCGGGTGAGAGTTTGGGCAAGCGCGTCGAGAATCCGGGTGGCGTTGCCTTGCCAAGTGTGATTTCGCAGGACGTGCTGCCGGGCGGCTCCGCCCAGCCGATCCCGCAGGTTCGCCCCCGCGAGCATCCGCCGCAGCCCGTCCGTCAAGTCTTCGGCGGAACCGGGATCAAAGAGCAGCGCGTGTTCCCCATCCCGGACCACCGTTTCGATCGGTTCGGTGCGTGGCGCGATCACGGCCCTCCCGGTGGCGAGGTACTCGAACAGTTTGATGGGGGAGCGGTAGGGATTGCTTTGCGGCACCACGCAAACGTCCATGGCGGCGAGCAGTTCTGGAATTTCCCGGTGCGGCACCGCTCCTGTGAAGAGGACGCGTTCTTCGATCCCCAGTGAAGCAGTCAAGGATCGCAGGTTTGCCTCCAATTCCCCTTCGCCCACCAGGACCAGCCGGGCTGCGGGAAACTCCTGCGCGATTGCTCCGAAGCACTGGATCAACCGGTCCAACTGGTGCCAAGCCACGAACCAACCGACAAAGCCGATGAGGAGTGCGTTCGCTTCCAGTCCGCGTTGGTTCCGCACCTGGGCCCCATCCGGCAAGCTGGCGTATTCCCGTTCATCCACGCCGTTGGGCACAACGATGATCTTTTCTTCGGGAATCCCCAATCCGGCGATGCGCCGTTTCAGGTGCGGCGAGACCACCGTGATCAGCGTGGCGTTGTCGAATGCGATCCGATCCGTCCACCGGGCCAAGCCGGAGAGGAGCGGTTGCGCGCGGATCCGCTCGTCGCCCACCAGTTCATTCACCTCCAGGATCATTGGCACCCCGTGACGGCGGGCCATCGAGGATGTCCTCCAGAGGAAAAAGGCGTGTCGCTCGTAGAAGAGATCGATCTCCCTTTCCGTGAAGGCGCGCTCGATTCGCCGGGCCGCTGCGGCGTTGTAGGCCACTTCCAGGAATTCGAAGAGCACCCCGGGGCAAAGATCCACCAAACGGCTGATCCACCCGGCCCGTCCGCTTTGGAAGGGACTGCGGCCGCGGGTCTCCAGGGGATTGGCTCCCGTGGGACTCTCAAAGAACACCTCGTGTCCCATCCGTTGAAAGGCGCTGGCGATGCCCGCGATATGGACCGCTTCCGCCCCGGTGCCGCGGCTCCGGAAATGGTAGAGGATCCGCCGTGCCGGGGAACGCTGCTCTGGACGCGAAGCCACCGGGACGGGGGAGTCGCTTTCAGGCGAATCCGGCAATGGATCCATGAAGCTCATGGGGCGAGCGCTCGTGTTCAATCCTGAGCGGCTGCGGATTGCCCCGCATACCAAGCCAAGGTTTCCGCCAAGCCATCCTTGAAGCGAACCCGGGGCCGAAAGCCGAGATTGCCCTCCGCCTTGGAGACATCCGCGAGGGAATGCCGGATGTCGCCCACCCGCGGCTCCCGGTAAACGGTTGCCGGGACGGAACGGCCAGGAAATTGCTCGTTGAGGATGTCGCCGATGTGGCGAATCAACTCGTTGAGATCGATCTGCTCCCCGCTGCCGATGTTGAAGGCCTCGCCCGCCACGGAATCTTCCGGAGCCATGGCGGCTTGGAGATTGGCTTGAACGACGTTTCTTACGGAGACAAAATCCCGGGTGGTCCCGCCATCTCCGTTCACGAAGATCGGCTCCTGGCTCAGGGCCGCCTCGATCCAAAGGGGGATCACGGCGGCGTAGGGGCCGGCTGGATCCTGACGTGGCCCGAACACATTGAAGTAGCGCAGCCCCACCGTGGGGAGTTTGTAACACTGGAAGAACGTCTGGGCATAGGTCTCGCAGATCGCTTTGGAGGCAGCGTAGGGGGAGAGGAGATAACCCACCTTGTCCTCTTGTTTGGAAGGGTTGGGATCGGTGCCGTAAACCGCGCTGCTGGAGGCATAGACGAATCGCTTGGCTCCCGCATCCCGCGCCGCAGCGAGCAGGTTGAGCGTCCCGGTGACGTTGACGTCGTGCGTGGTGTGCGGGTCCTCGATCGAGGCCGGCACCGAAGCGATCGCCGCTTGGTGGAGCACGACGTCCGCCTCCTTGCAGGCCGCCGCGCAGGCGTCCAGATCGCGGATGTCTCCCTCGCGGATTTCGAGCGAGGCCCAGGCATCAACTTCAACCGCCGTGCGGACTTCATCCAGGTTGCGCCAGGAGCCCGAGGAGAGATTATCCAGCACCACCACGGACTGCCGGAGATTAAGGAGTTCTTCGACAAGGTGGGAGCCGATGAACCCAGCTCCCCCGGTCACCAGCCAGCGGCGGGGGTGCTTCCGAAGGGTGGCGGAAAGGAGGTCGTAAGAGAAGCTAAGGGGAAGTGCGGACACACTTTAAAGACCGCCATTAAGGCGAGGGCGTTGTCAGTGTCCATTATTTTTTAAATTTGTCCGCCAGGGTTTCGTGGCGGTTTTCGCTACGGATCGGGTCCGGGGCGCGAAGCAATCCGCAATCATCCTCGAAATCGAAATCGAAATCGAAATCGAAATCGAAATCGAAATCGAAATCGAAATCGAAATCGAAATCGAGGCCGCTCAATTCGCCAATTCAACTTCCTTGTCCACCGGCGTGGAGGAGGAAGAAGACCGGGAGGTCACCTCAATGACCTCTTCGGTGACCCGGTCGTTCTTTTTCGATTTACGCCGTCCGATCGCGGCCGGAGCGGCCAGGCCGAAAGCGCCCCACAATGCGGAGTCACGATCCAGCTTGCGGTTCAATTCCGCCAAGCTCACCCGGAGGCTGCTGCGCAGGTTCGTCAAGGCTTTGGTTTGGGCGGCCCTGGCGGCTTTCTGCGCGTCCGGATGGTTTTCCACTGCGGTCCGGGCGTTTTGCAGTTGCGTATAAAGAGTGGAGGCAAGGGCGGCGCTCACTTCGGGTTCCTTGGACTCATGGGACGGATGGGCGGTGAAGTAGGCCGCGAGTGTTTCCAGGATCGCTGCCCGTCCCTGCAGAGTCACGGGCGTAGCGAGAGATTCTTGGGGAAATCCGGCCTCGGTCCAGTCCTTACTCCAATGGTGGCCCAGGTGGACGCGTAGTTGATCCTTGGCCCGCCGAATAAAGGCCAGCGCCTTCTCATTGGAGTCGCGCAGGGCCGGGTTCAAGGTAATCCGGGGCGCGTTTTTGAGGGTCTCATAGGTCAGGCTGCAGGCCTGGGCGGCCTGCAGTTCCTTGGCCAGAGTGGCCGCAGAGTTCTGGGAAAGGCCCAGAGCAGGGCCGTGCTGATTCACGCCGGAAATGATCTTCTCCGAGAAGTCGGACAAAGGTTCGATTTTGGTGGGAATAGAATTGGAGAGCATATATTTCGTAATGATTAAGGTTAAGATCAGTAGTGTTCGGCATATGGATTGCTTGGAGTGGGACCGGTCCCGATGAGATGCGCTTTTTGGATTGGCTTCATCCCTGTGGTCATGAAAACGGCGGGAAATTACTGGGAGGCACTCGCGGGGCGTG